>Ga0222650_1000251_pt1 | contig 46476 bp, 38 predicted proteins | sample AntAcemetagen367_FD_179820 | JGI IMG/M metagenome (GOLD analysis project Ga0222650, IMG submission 179820) | Saline water microbial communities from Ace Lake, Antarctica - #367 | ecosystem: Environmental > Aquatic > Non-marine Saline and Alkaline > Saline | place: Antarctica: Ace Lake... | reverse complement strand
AAAATATCGGTTTTATCACTGTTCTCGAACCGGATTTCCCTACCTTATCTTCGCCTAGAATTTTATAAATTTTCCGCGACGTTTGATCGGACCTTTTGATTACCCCACTTCTGATAAAAAGAATTCCTGTGAACCCTTCAACTGGGGACTCCGCAACTCGCTTTGCACGAAATTGATTAAGAATCCTTAATCTTGTCTTGGCAAGTTCCTTCGAACCCGAATAAAGCCTGTCCAAGATAAACTTTTTTTCTTTTGTTGAGTATGAAAAATAGAAAATTTGAGCATCTAATATTTTTGAGCGCTCAACTTCTTCCGCTTTACCTAGACAAAGAGAAAAGATATAAATAATTATTAAAAGTCTCATACTTAATCCCAGATTTGAAGTGGCGCGATTTTGAAATTGCAATCACAAGTCACTTCGAACGAGAAGCGCTTAAGAGTAAAACCATCAGAGCATGCGGCTCCCTCTTCCAATCTTTTGTCAAAAATCGCATCCATCTCCATTTGAACATCTATACCAGTAACATCCATCCCCCATTGTATGCTTTCATTACTTGGAAGCCTTGTCTCCGTATCAATAAACACCTTTCGCGTCGATACATTACTGTCGAACATTTCGTGAGTCTCAAATTCAGTGTCGCAAGCTCCTTTCTTTTCGCATTGATATTTCCCTGTGCAATCACACCAGAAAAGACCATAGGTAAAATATCTGGCATCCTCAACTACTAAAGCTCGACCGTTACGATTTCGGTCTAAAATCCTATCTAAATCGTCATCTGACTCTTCTTGTAAACCTAGATGATCCCAAGTATTCACAGAGTTATTACCAACCATATCGTAGAGGTTCATCCCCCCTCTCTCCCCAATCGGATCTCTGCTTGGCCAATCTCTGACCCGATCAGAGATATTTTCAGGACGGATTTCCTTTGGGCGTAGAGTTAGGAGCGAAGGGGAATGCGGGGATTCGTAGTGGCGCTCCGATGGTATTTGGGCCTTTGGGGAAGAATGTTGAGGGGAGCAAGATAGCGCTACTTCCGGAGTCGGACTATCACTACGATATCTCCTGATTCTTTGATGTTGTGGAGGACCGGCGGACTTTGGGGGGAGAGTTGGCAATTGCTTCGTAGTGATAGATGAGTGGGCAGATAAACCGGAATTCCGAAAGGATCGTAACAATAGATCAGGAGAAGAAGAGATGCGCTGGCGAGCGGAGGCGGGGGCTACCGTTGCGATCTCATATATTTTACCACTCCGTTTCATTTTTTCTCCCAACACTATCATTTCAGGACGAGATGACAAGGTGTTTTGCCGTGACGAAATGGGCAATCGTCAGGACCACCTAACGCCAACCGCCTCCGAGGCCCTGGATGAGTTGGACGGTGGCTTGGTGGCGGACCTCTTCGGTTTGGGAGAGGGCGCGTTGCTCCTGGAGTTGCTGACGCTGGGCGTCGATCACTTCGAAGAAGCTCACCAAGCCTGCTTGGTAGCGGAGCTTGACAAGGCGTGAGGCTTCCGCGGCAGCGATGGCGGATTTGCTCTGGGCGGAGAGAGCCAATGTTAAAGTATGCCTGACATAAAAACTTCTCACCGATTGGGACGATGAAACCCTCTGGCGAACCGATACCATGTTGACCGATCTGGAATCGGTTTTCCGGAGTTTGAAGTCCGAGCTCGGCATGCGTCCGGTCTATCACCAAAAGAAAGATCGATGCGATAGCCACCTCTTTATCACCGTCCTAGCCTATCAGGGGGTGCAGGTGATTCGGAGGAAACTCAAAGATCACGGGATTAACGAAAGCTGGACGACTTTACGCGAGAAGCTCAACCAACACTGCCGGATCACCGCCACCTTCAAACAGCGGGACGGAAAAACTCTCCACATCCGGTAAGCGAGTCGCCCGGAAGAAGAACTTGGAGACATCTACAAAAAACTCGGACTCTCCCCCGACCCCGGCGGCCTCCAGAGAGTGAGAATTTAAGAGAATTAAGAGAATGTAGTGCCCGAAGGAGTTTTTAACGCCCGGAAACCGTTGAAAACAAAAGGATCTAAGTTTGGCATGTTAAAGATGGGTTAAGGCAGATTAAAAAGGATTCCCGTAAATTTCGCAGATGTTCCAAGCCCTCTACGCGAGGCGACATCCCCCTCGACCATTCGTGAAAATTCGGGGAATTCGTGGTTGGCATCTCCCAAGCAGTAGATCTCGATGACCAACTAAATTCTCATACCCTCCCAAAACACCACACTTCTCCCTTTTACTTTTCCTCTTCGCTAGGCTAGCCCGAATTGCTTGACCGTGATAGGGACGCTTCGTGTCTGAGTTCCCCAGCCCAAAACGTGGCAGCCTTCCCGAGTGGATGCGCGACCGGCTGGATGACCAGCAGCGCTTTCTGGCCCTCTGTATCTTGTGCGGATTGATCTGCGGATTGGTGGGAGTGGGCTTTCATTACGCGATCCACGGGCTCTTTGGTCTGGTCTGGTGGTTTGCTCGTTCGCAGACGTTTTGGGGATTCATCACAGCGATGCTTTGTGCGCCCACCCTAGGCGGCTTGCTCGTGGGAATCGCCGTTCAAAAATGGGCTCCCCAGTGTGCTGGAAGTGGCATTCCTCAGACAAAGGCGGCCTACTTCAACAAGGGAGGGAACATCTCGGCCCGCACCGGAGTTTGGCGTTTCTTTCTCGGAATCCTTTACGTCGGCCTCGGAAACTCCCTCGGTCGGGAAGGCCCAACTGTTCACGTTTCAGCGGCAGTGGGATCCAAGATCGGACGCTGGGGGTTTCGTGATCCAGCTCGGAAACAAGCGATGGTCCCGGTCGGAGTGGCCGGTGGAATCGCGGCGGCTTTTAACGCGCCAATCGCAGCCATCATGTTTGTCTTCGAGGAACTCCTCGACGACTTCTCGACCAAGGCTCTGGGCGGGATTGCCATCGCGGTCGTTATCGCCTCCACGGTCTCCCGCATGATCCTGGGCGAAGATCCCATCGTCCAAACCCACCTCGGTCTCCATTACCAAACTTCCCTGTGGATGCTCGTCGCCATTCCCTTGGGATTGGTTGCCGGTCTTTTCGGCCCAATTTTCACGGGCTCCATCCTGCGACTTCGCCAGTTCCTGAAAACCCGGAAACACTTTCCGCTCTGGCTGCGGCCCGCCACCGGGGGCCTTGTGATCGGGTGCCTCGGCATCAGTGCCTGGCTCCTGACCGGAATGCTTGGCACCCAAACCAAGGATGTTTTCAGCGTAGGTTACGACAGCCTCGAACTCGCCTTCGAAGCGAAGCTGGCCTTTGGCGTCCTCGCCGTGCTCTTCGTCTTCAAGGGCCTCGCGGTCATCATCAACTACGCCACCGGCGGATCTGGCGGTCTTTTCTCCCCCACCCTTTTCCTTGGCGGAATGATCGGAGGAATGGCCGGAATGGGCTTGGCAGCCTTACAGGAAGTCTTCCCTCTTCCGGGATATCCCGGCGATCAGCATGTCATTGGAGCCTGTGTTCTCTTGGGAATGGGAGCGCTCTTCGGCTCGGTCATCCGAAACCCCCTGACGTCTCTCATCATGATCTTCGAGATGACGGGCACCTACTCGCTCATTCTCCCGCTCATGGTCGGAAATCTCATTGCCTGGGCCATCGCCAGCAAATTGAGCAGCGTTTCGATCTACAATGCCCTCCTCTTGCAGGATGGTATTTCCCTCCGCCACCTCCCCAGCTATCGCGGCTCGCAGGACTATGCCAAGCTCCCGGTCAGCACGATCATGACTCACGATGTTGAAAGCCTTCTCCCCAGTGACACGGTGCAGGAAGTCCGACTCGATCTCAAGGAACGTCCCCAACGTCACCACGGATATCCCGTCGCCGATGACGATGGCAAACTCTGCGGTATCGTGACCCGCGCCGAGATCCAGCAAGCGACCCCCGAGATGACGATTGCCGATATCATCAGCGCGCAAGACCTCTTCGTTGTCGATACCAACTGCTCCATCCGCGATGCCGCGAACCACCTCATCACCCGAAGCTACCAACAGGTCCCGGTCGTCAGTCCCACCAACCCAAGGAAGATGGTGGGAATCCTGACGCTCAACGATATTTCACGTCAGCAAAACGCCTCTGATGGCACTCTCTAATTTTTTAGAATGACGATTTCTTCACCGTGATTCCCATGCCGTCCTCGGACACGATGCGAACCTCTTCGCCCTTCGAGATAAAGACGCCCTCCGAGAGGACCTCGATCACCTTGCCATCGATTTCAGCTCGCCCCAACGGTCTCAAATCACTGACTGCCACGCCCGTCATCCCGACACGATCGCCCGCATCATTGCCCCCCGAACCATTCCCGAGTTCCAGCGAACCAGGTAACATGGTGTCTCCGATAAACTTCAATCGAGGAAGGTATTTCACCATGAGAAAGAAAAGGGCAAGGGAACCGAAAATCCCAATCGCGAGACTTTGAGCCGGATTATTGAGAGCCTTCAATAAGTCGCCCTCATCGCTCCCGCCCCACTGGTAGGTTTGCCACTTGACGCCATCGAGCATCGAAAAGATCAAGGATCCAACCACCATCAGGAGGCCTGAAATCCCAGCGACTCCAAATCCTGGAATAACGAAAACCTCGACGGCAATCAGAGCGATTCCGACCACAAAAACCGCGACGAGTTCATACCCAGCCATGTTTCCCGCCATATAGTTTCCAAAAAAGAATAAGGAAAATGCCGTGAGACAAACGATGCCACCAATTCCAAATCCCGGCGTCTTAATTTCGAAATATCCGCCCGCCAAGCCCACGAGAATCAGGACACTTGAGTAGCTCGCAATCCACCACGCTAACGTTTCAAAGCCTGCGGGAGTGGCATCAACGACTTCGAGATTTTCCCAACCTTCGGCTTTTAGGACATCTTCGAGCGTCGCCAGCTCAGCCTGCGCCAGCAGTGGGCCATCATCCATCATCTTGGTGGCCTCGCTAGAATTAAGATTCAGAAGCCCGCCGGGCTTTACCACGACATCTCCCACCTTGCGCTCTTCCTCGCTCAAAAACATCATGGCCTCAATCACCTCGGGCCGATGATTCTTTTGCTTCGCGATGTAGCGGACTTGCGCTCCAAAATAGCTTTCTAATTTCGCCCGCATGACCGGATCGATTTCAGAACCCGAGCCACTCACAATTGCCGAAGAACCGATTTTTGATCCGGGTGTCATATAAATCCGGTCGGTCGCGATCGCAATGAATGACCCCGCACTGATCGCGTTCGGATTCACAAAAGCGATAGTCGGGATTCCCACGTTGGCGACCTGGGTCATGAGTTCCTCGGTGGGAAAGGCGAGTCCTCCCGGGGTATCAAGGTCAAAAATGATGCCCTTGGCCCCCTCATCCTTCGCCCGCTCCAGGACACGCTCCCAGAACTTGAAGCTCTGCCCGTTGGAAAGATCCTCTTTACCCACTTCAATCCGGATAATCTTGCCCTCATAGCTTTCTTCGTCAGACTTCCCAAAAACTCTCTGGTCCTGTCCAAACAGCAACCCGAGGCTCGCCAAAAGATAAAAAATCACTGCTTTCATGGCGTGAACATAACCCAAGGCTGGCGAAGTCCAAACATCCGATTCACACTCACTGCGTGGGCCGCATTCCTGAAGAAACAATCGAACAAATCCTGGCCGCGACGGATATTGTCGACCTCATCGGGTCTTACTTCCCCATCAAACGAGCCGGTTCTAGCTTCAAGATCAACTGCCCCTTCCACGGAGAAAAAACTCCGTCCTTCCATATCAATCCCGCTTGGCAGAGATACAAATGCTTCGGCTGTGGCGAGAGTGGCAGCGCCATCAACTTCTTGATGGAGTATGAAAACCTTCCCTTCATTGATGCCGTTAAGAAGCTGGCTGACCGCGCTGGGATCACCATTATCGAGGAAGCCAGCGATCCCGAGTCCGACCGCAAGCGGCGGAAGCTCTCGCGTCTCAAGGAGCTAAACAACAAAACGGCGCGATTTTACCATAACCAGCTCCTTAAAAACCCCGATGCCGAGCACGCCCGAGCTTACCTGAAATCACGTGGTTTTTCCAAGGGGACCGCTGAGAAGTGGCTCATTGGCTGGGCTCCGCGAAACACCAATCTTTTCCTACAAATGGCCCGCGAGAGCGGCTTCACCGGCCGCGAGATTGTGCAAGCCGGACTGGGCGGGCTGAAGGACAAAGAAAACCCCCGAGTCGGGCTTTGGGTGAAGTTCTACGATCAACTCACTTTTCCCATCCACAATGACGTCGAGGACGTCGTCGGATTCAGCGCCCGCATTCTTCGAGAAGACGACAAGCGTGGTAAATACATCAACACGAACGATACCCCGCTTTTTAATAAATCCAAGCTCCTCTTCGCGCTCGATAAGGCACGGCGGCCGATGGGGAAGGACAAATTCGCCCTCATCTGCGAAGGCCAAATCGACGCCATCGTCCTGCATGAGTCGGGATTTGAGAACGCCATTGCCGGACTTGGGACGGCTCTCACCGAGGATCATGCCCGCATGATCAAGCGCTACACCGACCGTGTCGTGCTCTGTTATGATGGCGATAAAGCGGGCCTCGCCGCTGCTGATAAAACCTTTAAGCAACTCACGGCGCAAGGACTCCCGGTCAAACTCATGCACCTTCCCGAAGGAGATGATCCGGACACTTTCATCAAAGCGAACGGGGCTGAGGCCTTCAAAGAGCTGATGGATCGCTCGAAGGACTACTTCGATGCCAAGCTCGATAAAGAGCTCAAAAGCGTCAATCTCTCGTCGGCCTCCGAGCGGGCTCAACTCATGCAGGACTTGGCGGGAGCAGTCGTGGAGATGAGCGATAATCTCTTACGCGATGCCACCATTCAAAACCTCGCTATTCGTCTCAGGCTCGGGGTGGAAGACTTTCGCAAGATTATTGCGGCAGAGAAGAACAAGCCGAGACCGAGGGAACGACGCGACACCGAGCCTAGGAAGGAAACGATTGTGCCCACGCCGATGGATCACCTTCTCTCTTACCTGTGTCACCTCGCGCTGAATTCGGAAGCTGCTGCTGAATACCTTGTCGAGCAACTGGAATCACTGGATGAATGTCTTGAAGGGGCGATCGGGAGCAATATTCTCTATAATATCCTTTCGAAACGTCCCAATCCGGAGAGTTCCGCGGCCAAGCAAGCCTATCTCATGACGATCTCGACCCCTGATCGTCTTGCTTTGGAGAAAAGCTTCACCGATTCCCTCCCGGAGGATCCCGCGACCTCCGCGAGTGACACCGTCGCGATGCTGTCAGCCCGGCATTATCAGATGAAGGAAAAGGCTCTGCGATCGCACTTGAACGATCCCAATCTCACTCCTGATGAGATTATGAAAGCCTTCGAGGAGGTCAAAAAACTCCAAGTCATCTTGAAGGAGATCGACCAGCGATTCTAAAATATCATAGGGGAACAAAGGGCTTGCAACGGGCTGGCACGGTATTTACTTTGGACTTGTGAAATTTCGACTTCCATTAATGGTCATCATTGCCTTGTCTTCATCTCTTCTTCTTTCCTCGTGTAATACCTTCCTCGGAATGGGACGCGACTTCCAGCGCTTGGGGCAAGGTTTGGAGAATACCGCCTACGGCAAAAAGTGGTAAAAATTGAGAACCAAAGAACGGGAAGTTCTCGCGAACTTCCCGTTTTTTGTTTTTAGAATTTCTTCCGCTTAAGAGTCTTAAGCGAGAGCTTGGAGCTTCGCGGTAATCTGGCTTTGGGTGACGTTGGCGCCGACGATCTGGTCCTTGACCTCGCCATCCTTGAAGAAGAGGAGAGTCGGGATGGAACGGATGCCGTATTTGGCGGCGATCGCCTGTCCATCGTCCAGATTACATTTCCCAACCTTGGCGGTGCCCTCCACCTCAGCGGCGACAGCGTCCACCATAGGTGAGATCATTTTACAAGGTCCGCACCATTCAGCCCAAAAGTCCACGAGGACAGGTTGATCGGAGTTAAGGACTTCGGCTTCGAAGTTTTCTTCTGTGAGAGTTAGAGCCATGCTTAGAAAATATACGGAAAAAGGGTGGCGTCAAGAGCCACCCTTTGAGGAGTTTTCCGGATCGTAGTCACCCGGCGTGATTGCGGACAATGCGCTTTGAAAAGTCGGGGGCTTAGCTACCAACTCCCATGGTGAGGAAGTTGAGAACAGCGACGCCAGCGGCAACCAAAAAGATAATGAGTGGGAGAGCCATAATGTGAGTTTCTAAAAAATAAGAGGTTAGTTAAAGAGATCACCAATTTCTTTTTCGGTCATCCAGAGCATCAGTGAAAGAGCGAGAACGGCCAAACTGAGCACGAAGGCCAAGATGGACATGACCGTTGGGATAAGGTCGTTGCTCTCATCGTCATCGTCATCCATCGACATGGTGCCAATCGTCGCCATGGTTGGAGCGGTCGCAGCAGTCGGAGGTCCAAGCTGCTGAGTGCTCTGAAGCTGAACAGTGGCTTGAGGAAGAGCGGTCGTGGGCGCTCCTGGCATGGAAGGTGCCGGCGAAGTTTTGAGAGGCACCGTGGCGGGGCCCGTGGGGGATGGCGCTCCTGGAGTCCTCAGAGGAATGGTCGGAGCCGGGGCCGGTGGCCTTGGAGCCCCACCGGTTGGGGTCGGTGGCCTTGGAGCACCGCTCGGAGCAGTCTTGAGAGGAATGGTCGGAGCTGGTGCGGGAGGTCTTGGGGCACCCGCACTTGGAGTTGGTGGCGGGGTCGGAGCTGCCGTGGGAGCCGGGGGAGCGGCCTTCAAGGTCACGCGAACGGTCTCTTTTTTTACGGGCACTGAAGAGCCTTGGTCATCTGGTGAGGGAGGTTGGTTGTCGTCGGCCATAATAAATCGTGGTGTATGTGAATTGGACTGGTGGCGTGGTAAATACCAGTGCTTTCGTGGAGTAAACTAAATTCAGGGCGAGGCTGTCAAACCACGAAGTTTGGAAAATGACGGAAAGATTTACGATTCCCCCTGGAAAGCAGCCCAAAAAGGAAGCAGCGACCTCTTGATCGCTGCTGCTGCTTGATTTTCACGACCTTAGGCAGAGGGGCCGCGACCCTTGAAGGTCAACTCGGTGATCCCCGATTTATCGAGTCCCCCAAGGCCTGCGGTCACCATTTTGTGGTATTGCGCCTTGGTGGCGTCATTCACTGGCAGGCAAATACCAGCTTCAGCGGCCAAATCTCCGGCAATTCCCGAATCCTTGGCGGCGTGCTCCGCGGAGAACCAGCAATCGTGATCGCGATCGATCATATCTTCCGCGTCAGTCTCGAGAACACGGCTGTTGGCACCGGTCTGGGAAAAAATGTCACAAACCATCTTAAGATCGAGCCCCAAGGCATCGGCCAGTCCGAGTCCCTCGGCGAGGCCTGCGGTGTTGATATTCATGACCATGTTGACAAGCGCCTTCACTTCGGCCGCTTTACCAATCTTCCCGCAGAGGCGGAGATTGACCGAAAGTTGATCGAGTAATTCCTTATGCTCAGTGAAGACAGCTTCATCCCCGCCGATCATGAGAAAGAGCTTTCCTTCACGAGCCTGGGAAATCGAGGAAGCCATCGCTCCTTCCAGAACGCGGGCGTCACCTCCTTTTCCGGCCTCATAAACTTCCTTGTGAATCCCAGGTGAAAGGGTCGCGCAGTTAATAAAGGTCTTACCCGCGCAATCACTCAAAAGGGTGTCACCCTCCTGAAGGAAGATTGCGCGCATGGCGTCGTCATTGGTGACAACGGTGAAGATGATTTCGGCGGCGGCGGTCACTTCGGCGAGAGTCTCACAATCCTTCGCCCCCAGCTCACGGGCGATCTCGCCCGAGGCCTCCTTGTTCACGTCATAGATGGCGGTGATTTCGTGTCCGCAGTCGAGTTGCAGGTGGCGGGCCATATTGGCTCCCATGCGGCCAACGCCGACGAATGCTACTTTGCTCATGATAATGGGTCGTAGTTTGGGTTATGATTTGAATTCGGGGAAAAACGGGTTGTGGGCTTTCTCCTCGCCCACCGAAGTCATCGGTCCATGCCCGGGACAAACGACCGTTTGATCCTCGAGAGTAAAAATCTCGGAGCGGTTGGTGGCAAGGGCATCCTTGAATGAAATCACCCCACCACCCATTGATTGCGCGAAAAGAGCATCTCCCACCACCGCGACGGGACGGGCGAGGCCGGCTACCACATAGGTGGTTCCGGCGGGCGAGTGCCCCCAAGTCAGACGGGTTGTGACCCGCAGGTTACCAATCGCAAAAGTGTCCCCGGCAGCGAATCGCTCTGCACGAGAAACGGGCTCCTTGGCATTTACGAGAACCCGGACGTTTGGATAAGCGTCCATCACTTTCTCACGGTCAATGACATGGTCGATATGGGAGTGCGTGATGAAGAGGGTCTTGAGCTCCAGCCCAAGTTCACTGATTGCGGCAAGAGCAGGGCCAGCGTCGGCTCCGGTATCAAAGAGGGCGGCCTCCTTGGTCCGAGGATCCCAGATCAGGTAGGAATTCACCGTCATCATATCATCAGGGTCGGGATCAAAAACGGTGTTGAATTGCTGTAAGCCATCTAGCTCCACAAGCTCGGGACGCCAGGAACGATTGGCCAATTCCACAAGGCTGTCCGCGTCCAACCCGAGCGCGGGCGCGATCGCACGAACGGCCCTTTCATCAAATTCTCCACCCTTCAGCTTGGCGATGGCATCCGGCTCGACATTGGTCAGAAAGGATAAGACGCCATCTGCCACCCCGGTTCCCCGGAGTGTCTTGCCGATAACGTCTTCAAAAAAATCTTCGAGTTCAATCACAGGTTCAAAAGGCTATTTTTTAGTAGGATAAAGGGCGATCAAGCGGCCGACGTTTGACCACTCACTGACGTAAATCTGTCCCTGTGGGCCCCACTTGACACCATGAGGGGAAGAGAAGGCATTGTCGTGGAGTTGGTCTGCGGGGACCCCATTGGTTCCCCACTGCTTTTTGTCGGGATTGTCCAGAAGCGCGGAAACAACCTTCCCTTCTTTATCCACGATGATGACGCGACCCTCGAGTTCGGAGATGACGGCGAAATCGCCCTTCACATCGACATCGGCTGGTCTCCGCATTCCCGTCTCGCCATAAATCCCGATCCAGGTGAGATCCATCGTCAAATGAACCATGCGACGGTTTTCGCGATCGCAAACCAAAAGCCTCGGCTCACCGTAGCGGAGATCAAGAGCAGCACCGTGACAGGCGGCAAACTGATCTTTCCCCTTCCCCTTGCCGCCATAGGTTTTCACCAAAGTGCCATCGGGCTTGAGCTTGTGAATCTTCTTCGAGCCGTAGCCCATAAAAAAGTAAATGTCACCCTCTGGACCGACGAGGACTTCAGTCAGACCTCCCATTCCCCCCTCAAGCTCGCCGGTCCTCTCATTAGGGAGCGTCTCGATAACCTTTCCTTCGAGATCAAATTTCACGGCACGGTTTTTGCCGACCTGTGCTCCCCAAATAAACTGCTGGTCTCCCTCAGTGACGACAGTGAGAGCGTGCATGCCAGCGAGCCCCCCCTTCAGGGTCTTGGTGTAGTTGCCGAAGCGATCGAAAGCCACGATTCCAGGCTCGCCGTTGGTGGCCGCATAGATATTTCCGTCCTTGTCGATCGCGAGATCGCCATGGAGTGAGCCCATGTTGATTCCGTTTGGAGGAACGCACCAACCAGGAACGGTGACATACTGATGATCCTTGGACCCGGTAATAATGGCCGTCGTGATGATCGTTCCGACACCGTCAAGGTGATCATGACCTTCATGAGCAAGAAGCGGGGCGGCCAGAAGCACGACCGCGAGTGAAAAAGCATGGCATTTCATTTCGCCCCTATGCTGTCTGACATCTGACCGTCGAAAAGAAAAAAATCTGTCCACCTCGGCACTGATGGATGGGGACTCAAAATCCAAGTCAGCCCTCTCCCCTCTCCCCTCTCCCCTCTCCCCTCTCATCCTTCTCAGACGCCCTCTGGCGTGATCGACGTGCGGGATTTTTTGTGATCATTCCGCCCAGCATGTGCTATCAGTCATTTGTGTTTAGAATGAAAGTCATCATCTGCGCTGCGCTCGTTGCCGGGCTGGCTTTCCTTTGGGCAGATCATCAACCACCCGCCGGCGCCACCCCGGTGACTCTCGCCTACCCCGCTAATTTTCAAAAACCGAAACTCCCTGCCGACAACCTCCTGACCAAGGAACGTGTCGCGCTCGGCGAACGGCTCTTCCACGATACCATCCTCTCGATCGATGGCACGGTCTCCTGCGCGGCCTGTCATGTCGTCGAATTTGCCTTCAGCGACGACGTCGATCTCTCGCGGGGTTTCGAGGGGCGCCTCGGCAAGCGCAACTCCCAACCCCTTTTCAATCTCGCGTGGAAAGAACACTTCTTTTGGGACGGGCGCGCCAAGTCAGTCCGGGAACAGGTCCTCGAACCTATTCAGGATCACCTCGAAATGGCGGCAAATCTCGACCGCGTCGTCTCCCGACTCAATCGAAAAGAAAGCTATCGAGAGGATTTTCAAAAAGCCTACGGCCCCGGCCCCATCTCCAGCGAAACCCTCGCTCTCGCTCTCGAAAACTATCTCCTCACCCTCATCAGCGGGGACTCGAAGTATGATCAATTTCTAGCAGGCAAGGCCCAACTGACTCCCGAGGAAGAAGCGGGGCGGAAGCTCTTCTTCGCCCCTCATCAAAAAGGAGGAGCCGGTTGTTTTGAATGCCACAGCGGACCTCATTTCAGCGACTTCGAATACCGCAACAACGGGCTCCCAATCACCGAAGATCTCCAAGATTTTGGGCGCTTTCAAGTTACCGGCAAACAGGAAGATCGCCTTCTTTTTTCGACTCCCAGCCTGAGAAATATTGCCATCACCTCGCCCTATATGCACGATGGGAGGTTCGCCAAGCTCGAGGAAGCGGTGGGCCATTACCAAAAACCACTCCACCGCAGCGCAACTTTGGACGCAAGACTCCAGCCCACCGGTCTCAATTTTGGTGCTGCCGAAACAGCCTCCTTGGTCGCCTTTCTCAGGACGCTGACCGATCCTCAGTTTGCTGAGGAGGATTAAGGGGGCCAAACTTTTTCTCCAAGGTCACGCGACGATGCGCGAACATCGTGGCCAGTTGCTTCTTCACCACGAGATGACGGCCAATTTCGCCAAAGGGCCCGAATCCCACCGCATAGTGGATCAGATCTCGCACGATCGTGCCAGCGTCAGTTTTCTCAAAGGAATGACGGTGGTGCCAGAACTTAAAAGGCCCTGAGATTTGATCATCCACGAAACTCTCACCTTCCTTCAGAGCTTTAATTTCCGAAATCCAAGGAATCCAAATCCCCGGGAGCACTTTCACGGAGTATTCCACGATTTCTCCCTCATAAAGAGTCTCCGAGGGCAGGGAAACAATCTTGAATCCCATTCCCGGAGGAGTCATTTCCTCAAGATTTCGAGGACTGGAAAAAAAAGCCCACGCCTCCTCAATTGAAATTGGGAGGGTCTGTTCCTGACTCAGTGAGTGCACCTTCATTGTTCCTTGATGATACTCTTACTCTGGGATCGGTCGCACGAAAAGATCGAAAAGGGTTCCCACTCCGTCTTTGATCACGTCGGAGCCTTTATCGATGGCCTCGGAGCTCCCATCAATGACCGCTTTGGGATCAATTCCGGCCCCCTCTTCAATGAGTTTTCCCACTTGCTCGATCGCGGCCTTACCGACACCCAGAATCACTCCTTGGCTGGCCAGGATATCTTTGGTCGATTCGCCAATCACCTCGCTACTGTATTTCAGAGCAAACTGACCAGACTCAGGAATCAATTCGAACATCCGTTCACCGGCTGCCGCGATCAGGCGTTCGCTGAGATCTTCTTGCGGAGAATCAAGGGTGCCGCTGATTTTCAGAGGAGTCCAAAGCAAGCCAAGCTCGCCACGCTGAAAGACCTTGGTCTCGGCTCCTGGCAAATGCCCCAGCGTCCCGGGAGTAATTCCAAGCCGAAAATCACCCTTTCGGATAATATTACCATCGAGCCTCATCGAGCCCTCCAAACGGACAAGCCCCTCACTCGCTAAAACAATATTGGTGAGCTCTAAGCTTGTTCCAACTTTTTCAAATTCCAGGCTCGCCTCGGAGAGAGCCAAGCGCCGGAAGCGAGCAGTATTCGAATACGCCGCAATCCGATCCAGAACTGGGAGCGCCGTCAATACGCCATCCTTAATCCTGAGATCGCCCGTCACCCGTGGATCACGATCGGGGCGGCCGGTGACTTCAAAGGACAGCTCAAGAGGTCCCCGCAACCGCTGTTTCCAATCCTCGGCCATGATCTCTTGCACGCGCGCGCCCGTCACCTGACCACGCATTTGCCATGCCCCGCTTGCCATGTCAAAGTCTCCTTCCGCAGTCAGCCGTGCCTTTTCGAGAAGATCAAACTCCGACGAGTGCAGATAGAATTGATCTCCCGAGTAGCTCCCCTTGGCCTGCTTAAGGGAAATTTGATCCACCAAAGAAAGCGGGGTCGTAATTTCACCACCATTCAGTTCCAGATCATAAATCTTCTTCGTCGATCCGGGACGGACCTTTGCCGAGGTATTCTTCCATGCCCAAATCCCGTCATCCGTGACAGCCCGCCCGTTGATCGTCGCAATATCGACAGAAGTGACCTCAAGCGTGTCTGGCAGAAAAGGATCCCAAAAACCCTTCTCTTTGATCCGCTCAATTTCAGGCTCGTCATCGACATCGGACTTCTCACGGAAATCACCGCTCAACTCCACCTCGCGAAGACGAACATCTTCAATGCGGTAAACTCCGCCCCATGCCGCCCTAATGTTAACCTGAGCATCAACACCACGAGCATTGAGATTCTCAATGCCATCTTTTCCTTGAAAAGAAAACTCCTCGGTCCTCACGCTCCAACCGTCCCACTGGAAAGTCGCAAACTCAGCCTCCCCATCCAAAGTCAGACCAGCTTCCTCGCCGAGCATCACTCGAAAGTCATCACTCCGGAGGTAGCTCCGCACCGCGTTATAGGCGAAAGTCAGCCCGATAATCAGCAGGAACACGAGGAGACCTCCACTGTAAAGAAGCCACTTAAGAGCACTTCCCCGTTGAGTTTTCCCGCTTTGGGACTTCCGGGATTGGGATTTACGACGTTTCCGACTGGCCATGACTAAAAGCTAGCAGTCTTGTGCCTCAAGCCAACAAATTTGAAGTAAGAAGAGGACTGCCTCTAAAAACGCTCCAAAAACACACACAAAACCTTGGCCTCTCTCCTTCCGGGATTCTGGATACAATGCGGAACTTCAGCATTAAAATAAGCCGAGTCACCCGCCTTGAGCTGATAAGTATCTTCTCCCAGCACGAAAGAAATCGCCCCATTCAGAACGGTCAAAAATTCCTCCCCCTCGTGAGTCAGAAGTTCCGCTCGACCTCCTCCGGGCGGAACCCGTAACTCAAAAGGATCCATCTTCCGCCAAGTTTGGGACGGAACCATGTCAAAATAACGAATTGAGGACTTCTCAGCATCTCGCTCCACTTCTACCCGGTCCTTCTTCTTCACCACCGAAATCGCATTTTTTTGCTCGGCCCCTATTCCCTCGAAGATCTTCTCCAATGGGATTTCCAAGGCCCCTACGATCTTAATCAGCGAGGGCAACGAGGGCGTCACCCGGAAGTTTTCGACCTTTGAGAGCACCCCCTTGGCTACCCCGGACCGATCGGCAAGCTGATCCAACGTCAGCCCCGCCTTCTGGCGTGCGGACTTCAAGCGGGTCGCCAACTCAACAAGATTCATCATAAGCTTGTCGTCATATGGAACGCCCATCCCACTGTCAACCAGCGGGAATCCATCCCATTCCCAGTGGTTTCCCTCTGTGACCATTTTGTCCCCTTAAAAAACCCACAATTCACCTCCTTTGTTATAATTTCTTTTAAGAAACAAACGTTTCTCTTTCGCAACTTGAATTGATCAAACTATGAACTCACGCCACCTCTTCGCACTTCTTGCAACCTCTTTAGCCTACATACCAGCATCACACGGGGCCATTGTTTCCTACTGGAGCTTCGATACCGACTTCACCTCCGACCTCGGAGGCCCCGACTTCGACCTCACCCCATCCGGCGGAGCAACTGCCGGAGATCCCGGCGGCCGCTTCGGCAACGCGGCCTCCTTCGATCGTGCCCGTAGCCAATTCGCCTCCACCGGCGGAGACGTCCTCACCGCCGGAAATAACTTCAGCTACTCCGCGTGGTTCAACTTCAGCGTTGCCGACATTACCGATTCAAGCCGCTACTTTGTCCTTGAAACTAGCGCCGGAGATACCCCGAGTGGCAGCCAAGCTTGGACCGCCTCAATCGGACTCCGGGATCAAAACACCGCCACCACCGAGGACGAGCTTCAGATCTACTCCAGCGCACCCAGTGCCGCAGTCGGCCAGACAATCATGACCAGCAACGTTTGGCAAAACGTCATCGTGACTTTCGATGCTGATGGCGGAGCAGGTGCAAGCGGGCTTTACACCGCCTACCTTAACGGGACCGGGTTTGCCAGCGTCGAGAACACCTCCGGTGCCGTCGGAGGACTCGTCATCGGCGGCCACCGGACCGGCACCGGGCGTAACTTCGATGGCCAAATCGATGATGTCGCCTTCTTCGATACCGTCCTCTCGCCGGGCGAAATTTCCTTCCTGCAATCCTCTCCCGCAAACGCCATTCCAGAACCCACCTCGGCCTTTCTCCTGACCATCGGAAGTCTCGCTTTTCTGCGTCGTCGCCGTTAATTCTCCAGGCCACTAATCCAATAAGTGCCCCTTGGTTTGCAAAATGCTTCACCACGGGGAACTCCCCCCTCTTTTCCAATGCCCCGCTTTGTCTTCCTTCTGATCTTTGTCCTCTTCTCCGGCACTCCTTTTGCAGATCAAGTTCAGACCGTTGGTCCTTATCTTGGATCGGTATCTCCCACGGAGGCCCATCTACTCTATCGGCCCGGAGTCCTTGAAAAACGCCTCCGCCTCACTGCTCTCGACCCCCGGAACAAGGTCGCCGCGACTCGCGAAGCCCGGAGCCTCCCCGAAAACGACTTCGTCGCGAAATTCCATCTCACCGGACTCACTCCCGGAACCCGGTATTCCTACCAGATCGATGACCTCGATGGCTCCGTCTCCGTGCCGCTGGTTCGCCCGGGCACCACCCATTTTTTCCAAACAATTCCAGCCCAACGCGAAGGGCAAATTATCCACGCCGCTTTCATTTCCTGTGTCAATGATTCCACCGATGGAATCTGGACCCAAATGGCCAAGTCTCCTCTCGATCTCCTCTGCCTCAGTGGCGACACCCCCTACGTCGACACCGGAGACCTCCGAACCATCCGCGCCAAACATCGCCACCTGCTCCAACGGCACGACCTTGCCAAACTCGGCCGCAGCACCTCAGTGCTCGGAACATGGGACGACCATGATTTCGGCCTAAACAACGGCAACGGGGTTACCGCCGCCGCGGCCAAGCAAAATACCCGGAAAGGCTTCATCGAATACCGTGCCCATCACCAATACGGGAATGGACCCAGAGGAATTTACCACAAGACTGACAGGGGTGCTCTTGAGGTCTTCCTGCTCGATCCCCGTTGGTTCTCCATGACAACCCCCTCACCAGTCGACCCCACCCAACCCACCTGCTACGGCAACGAGCAATGGCGCTGGCTCCTCCAGTCCCTTAAAAAGTCAAAGGCCCCCTTCAAAATTCTCCTCCAAGGACAAATCTGGCAGGACAAGAAAAACAGCGAGACCGACGACATGTTCACCTACTGGGCAGAACGAGATGCCCTCCTCGATTTCATCAAAAAGGAAAAGATCAGTGGCGTCATTCTTATCGGTGGCGACATCCACGTCTCGCGCTATCTCAAACACCCGGACCGGGTTGGTTATGACCTACACGACTTCATCATTTCCCCCGGACACACCAGCATCATCCCAAGCCTCAATGTCTACCATCCCTCGCTCGAATGGTCCCGGGTTGAGGGTAATCAATATCTCACCGTCAGCGCCGATACCACGAAAGATGATCCTCTTCTCACCGTCACTTTCACCGATCAAACTGGCGCAACAAATCATCGGGAGATTATCCCGCTGTCATCGCTCACCCCGACCCATCCCACCGGCCTGCAAAAAGACCTGCGTGCTTACTGGTCCTTTGATAAAAACTTCGACAATCAAACACCCCTCGGAGACCGGATCAATGCCATCCCTCACGGCGGGGCCATTCAGAACGAAACAGGCATCCGGGGCTCCGCCCTCAAACTCCAACGAGATCAGAACCAATACCTCGAAGTCAGCCGCAGCATCCTCGATGACAACGCCGACCAATACACCGTCTCCGCTTGGATCAAGCCAAGCGCCCTCCCTAATCATGGTCACAGCGATCGCCACTTCGTCTTGGAATCGTTCGTCAACAACCACTGTCAACTTCCGCAAGCCTCATCGTCTGGCTGCGGTATTTCCGTCGGTCTTCGCAGCGGAGCGACCCCCGATGTTGTCGATCTTCAGCTCTACACCGAAACACTCAAACCCGCATCCGTTTCATCGCGACAGCCACCCGGCACGGCCGTTCAAGGAGGCTTCGACCATCAACTCAAACGCTCCCTTCTAAAGCAATGGACTCACCTCGCCGTAACCTTTGATACCACGCAACTTCGCCTCTTCATCAATGGCACCCTCGTCAAAACACACCCTCTCCGGATCTCCGCCCCCTTGGCCGAAACCGGAGGCCTCATCATCGGCGGCCATCGTGCCGGGGAAGGGCGGAACTTCGACGGCTTAATCGATGAAATCGCCCTTTGGAACCGAGTCTTGAATACGACGGAAATCTTGTCACTTTCCAACTTTCGAAAGCCTGCCAATCCTCTCAGAGATTAAGGCTATCTTTCTCCAAACAGGAACACCCTTCGACATGCTTCGCACCTCAATCCATTCGCAAACCGCCTCCGAAAAATCAACCATCGAGATCCAGCGAATGATCTTTCAGGGCCCCTCCCAGCTTCAGATCAACACGGTAGATCAACTGACCCTCTCCCCCGGTCCCGGCGAAACACTCGTGAAACTCACGATGTCCACGATCTGTGGATCGGACCTCCACACTTTCGAAGGGCGACGGGATGGCAACCCTCCTTCGGTTCTAGGCCACGAAGGCGTTGGCATCGTCATCGCGACCGGATCAGGTGCCGACGAATCCCTCCTCGGCAAACGCGTGACTTGGACCCTCATCGACACTTGCGGATCCTGTAAGCCCTGCACCCGATGGAACCTCCCCCAAAAGTGCCATCATTTATTCAAGTATGGCCACTCTCAAATAACTGAAGGCCAAGGCCTCAACGGCTGCTTCGCCAGCCACATTCTTCTTCGTAAAGGAACGCACATCGTCCCACTCCCCGACGAATTAAGTGACGCCCAAGCTGTCCCTGCCAATTGCGCCCTCGCCACCATGGTCGCAGTTATCGAGCCCTTGCTTACGGCCCCCAAGCTTCCACGCAAGGTCCTCATCCAGGGAGCGGGACTTCTCGGAATCTATGGCGCAACTCTCCTTAAAACCGCGGGCGTTAAGAAAGTTTGGATCACGGATATTTCACACGGCCGCCTCGAATTCGCCCGGAATTTCGGGAGTAAAGCCATCCACCGCGATGACTTGAACACCATCCGCGATGGCACCTTCGATGCCGTCATCGAAGTCGCGGGTATTTCTCAAATTATCGCCGAAGGCCTTCGCCTCCTCCGTCCCGGAGGAACCTACCTCTGGGCTGGCATGGTCCACGATGAAACCCCACTCGATATCCTCGGCGTCGAGATCGTCAGAGGCTGTGCCACCATCATCGGTGTCCATAACTACGCGCCCCGCCACCTCGAAGAAGGCATCCAATTCCTCACCCAATCCGCCCCTCAATTCCCTTGGGAGCAACTAGTCTCTCCTCCCTATAAACTCTCCCAATTAAACGAAGCTTTCGCACTTGCCCAAACCAAGAAATGGCACCGTGTCTCTGTTGTCCCGGATAACGCTTGAGACTTAGCCAAACCCGCCCCTTATGAACACCAGTCCGCCAGCAACGCACCTCAACAAATGGACTGGTGTCGCCGCCATGGCCGCCTTCACAACCTACTACTGCATGTATTCCTTCCGGAAACCATTCGCAGTTCTCTCCTTCGAGGGCGATTGGTGGGGTGGCTTTACCCTCAAAACTGCCATTGTCACTTCGCAACTCATCGGCTACGTCGCCGCCAAGTTTCTCGGCACCCGGGTCTGCTCAGGGCTTCATCGAGACAAGGTCTTTTATGCCCTCATGGCATGTATCATGGTGGCTCTGGGGTCACTCGCGCTCCTCGCCATTCTCCCCCCGAAACTCGGTGTCCTTGCGATGCTCCTAAATGGGCTCTCGCTCGGCATGGTTTGGGGCATGGTGATGCGTCCTCTTGAGGGCCGGGGAAGTTCCGAATTCCTCATCGCCGGGCTTTGTGCCTCCTTCATCATCGCGAGCGGTGACGTCAAATCGATGGGACAACGTGTCCTCGATTCAGAAACCTTCCAAACCCTCTTCAACGGTGACTCCTGGATGCCTTTTGCCACCAGCCTCATCTACCTCGTCCCCTTCACCATCGCCGCCTTCATCCTTGCTAAAGTTCCCAAACCAAACTCGCTTGAAGAAGAAAATCGGAGCGCCCGCCATTCCATGACACGGCAGGACCGACTCGCCTTTGTCAAGCACCTCGCTCTTGTTCTCATCCCCATCGCCTTGACCTACTTCATGCTCACTTCCTTCCGAGATTATCGCGATAATTTTCAAGCCGACCTCTTCCTTGAAACCGGCGTTGATATCAGTGCGACCCAAAGCGTTTTCTCAACCTCCGAACGCATCATTGCTTTCATTGTCATCGGTGTCACTGGACTTGTGATCCTGGTAAAGCGTCACCTCGCCGCCCTCCAGATTTCACATCTCGTGATGGCGCTTTCCCTCATCCTCCCCACCCTCGCAATCTTCCTCCGTAAGGCCGGCACCATCGATGGCATGACCTGGATGATCCTCAGCGGAACGGGTGCTTACATTCCCTACATCATCATTCACTGCGTCACCTTCGAGCGCCTCGTCGCCTTCACCCGCACCCCCGGAAATGCTGTCTTTGCCATGATGCTCATGGATGGACTCGGATACCTCGGGCCTATCATCATCATTCCCCTTGGAGATTTCCTCGGCGGAGAGTCCCGCCTCGCCACCTTCGACTCTCTCACTTACACCCTCACGATTGTCGGTATTTCTTGTATGATTTTCTGCATGATTGTCACCCCCCGTTACGAAGGGAAAACTTTCCCCAAAACCGCCCACTAAGCTATCCCGTTATGATTTACGATCTCCTCGTCATAGGCTCCGGGGTCCTAGGCACCTTCCACGCTTACCACGCCGCCGAGCGTGGCCTCAAAGTCGCCGTCCTTGAAAAAAACGGCACTCCGCAAGACGCCACCGTGCGGAACTTTGGTCAGATTGTCCCCTCCGGAATGGATCCCGAATGGCAACTCTTAGGACGCCGCAGTCTTGAGATCTATCACGAGCTTCAATCCCAATTTGATATTTCAGCCCAGCATCATGGCAGCATCTACGTAGCCTCGGATCAAGAGGAACTCACGCTCCTCGAGGAGCTTGCGACCCTCAACGAAGCTGTCGGATATCGCTCCGAACTCTGGAATCCCAAACAGTGCCGCCGCCACTACCCCAATTTTAATGACGACTACTGCCAAGGCGCGCTCTTCTTCCCCGACGAAATATCGGTCAATCCCCGCCTTATGATCACACGCCTTCACCAATTCATGAGGGATCGCAAAGGCGTCACGTTTCACTACCGCCACCTCGCCACCGACATCGCTAGAGAAGCGGGCGGAGTCAGCAACGTTTCCTGCACCAACGGTCAGAAATTTCAGGCTGAAAACGTCCTCATCTGCTCCGGTTCAGAGTTCCAACTCCTCTACCCTGACCTCTTTTTACAAAGCGAGATCGAGCTCGTGAAACTCCAAATGCTCCGACTGAAACCACAGCTCCTCGGAGCCCTTCCCGGCAACATCCTCACCGGCCTCTCCATCCGCCGCTACGAAAGCTTCGCCGACTGCCCGTCCTACCAAAAAACCATTGCCAACCAGCCCCCTGACTCCTTCGCCAAAAAATGGGGCATTCACATCCTCTTCAAGCAAGAAAGTGACGGCGGCATCATCCTCGGAGACTCACACGAATACGCGCCAGCCTCTCACCCGGATGACCTCGATTTCGACCTCCGCGACTCCATCAATCGCTTCTTTATCTCCGAAGGTCAAAAAATCATGCACCTCTCCGACTGGGATATCGAAACTGCTTGGTCCGGGCTCTACTCCCAAACTAAAGAACCCGGCGGCATCTTCCGGCGCTCCCCGGAAGAACGTATTCACATCGCCACCGGCATTGGAGGCAAGGGCATGACCGGGAGCGCTGGCTTCGCCGAAAAAAATCTCAATACTATCCTATTATGAAAATTGAACTCGTCGTCTTTGATATGGCCGGCACCACCATCGACGAACAGAATGTTGTCTATCAAACCGTGCGCCGCGCCATCAACGAATCCGGATACAACTTCTCGCAAGAGCAGGTCCAAGCCGCCGGTGCTGGTAAGGAAAAGTCACAGGCCATTCGCGACGTCCTCGCTCTCGATGGCACGGAACATTCACACAAGGAAGGAGCCACTATTTTTGAAAACTTCAAAGTGATGCTCGCGGAAGCCTATCACGAACTCGAGATCCAACCACAGCCCGGGACCCTCGCAGTCTTCGAGGCCCTTCACACCGCTGGTGTCAAAGTCGTCCTTGATACCGGCTACGATCGCCAAACGGCCGAGGGACTCGTCGCCAAACTTGGCTGGCAGCTAGGCCGTGAAATCGATGCCCTCGTCACCGCTTCCGACGTCATCAACGGACGCCCCCACGCCGATATGATCCAACTTGCGATGTCACAAGTGGGTGTCACTGATCCGGACAAAGTGGCCAAAATCGGTGACTCGGTCATCGACATTGAGGAAGGTCAAAATGCCTCCTGCGGTTTCACTTTCGGGATCACCACCGGCGCGCAAACCAGAGAACAACTTCTCCAAGCAAATCCCACCTCCGTCGTCGATAGTCTCGCTGAAATGCTGGACCTCTTGAGATAAAACGGTCCAAAGCAGCTCTGATCCTTAGTGTCCTTTTTGTTTCTCAAAAGAAACATTAAAGCACCCTAAGAAACACTAGGTTGCCGACGGTCTCATACACATTCATACTCATGTCCAACTATCGTCTCGGCACTCTTTGCCTCTTCACCCTTTTTCTTTCAAATCACTCTACGCAAGCACAGCTCAACAACGGACTCGTCACGAGTCTGGAGTTTGAAACAGATTTCACGAATCATGCGACTGCCAGCGGTCCGGATGGAACCCCGCTGAACGGAGCTCTCGCCGCTACCACAGGCGGCATCGTGGGCAACGCCCTAAACCTTGCGGATCCTACCCTAAACCAGCATCTCAACCTTGCCACCGCCTACGGGGAAGGTGCCCTCCTCGGCCAACAGTTCACCATCAGCACTTGGTATCAACTCAGGGAAAATCCTATCTCAAACGGGAGCTCACGCTACTTCGTCTTCGAAGGAGAAACCGATTTTGATATCTCCTTCGGCCTCCGTAATCTCGGCCTCGGAGAACCGGGAATGAACGACGGACAAGTCTATACCACCGGGGCCTCTTCGAACCTCGCGGATGCCGCTCTCCCAGGCTGGCACCACGTTCTTCAAACCTACACCTTACAAGGTGCCAACGTCGAAATTGTCACTTTCGTAAATGCCCAACTCATCAGCACGCTCACCACGACCGCCTCCGGCCTCTCCGGACCAGCCATCAACTTCGGAGCTTCCCGCTCAAATGTAGTCAATCGTGGCTTCGATGGCCTCATCGATGAAATCGCCATTTGGAATCGACCACTTTCAGTCGCCGAAGCCACCACAGTCTACGCCCTCGGTCTCGGTGGGACTGCCATCACCAATACCGAACCTGCAGACCCTGCACCTACAATCGACTCATTCACAGGCGATAAGACGATCGCCGAATCAGGATCAACCGTCATCCTCACCTGGGATGTCACCGGAGCCACCACGGTCGTGATTTCCAACGGCATTGGCGAGGTCCCGGCAACCGGCTCACAGGAAGTAACCATCAACACCACCGAAACCTTCGCCTTGGTTGCCGTCAACGGGAACTCATTCGTGACCGACGAAGTCACCATCGGGATCGTCCTGCCTCCCGACAATTTACTCAATGACCTTGTCGCCTACTACAATTTTGAAACCGATCTGACCAACGATCCCTCCGGCAATGGCCCCGATGCCACCGCCGTGAATGAAGCGCTCCCCGCCGCTGCTGAGGGCGTCTCCGGCAACGGGCTCTTACTGGGCACCGAAACCAACCAACACATCACCACACCCATCACCTTCGGTGGCGAAGAAAGTCTTCTTGGTGATTCCTTTTCCGTAAGCACCTGGTTCAAGCTCAACGAACCTCTCGCAACCAACGGTTCAGGCCGCTACTTCGTCTTCGAAGCTGCCGATAATTTTGACATCTCATTTGGTCTCCGAGATTCAGGCCTCGGTGAGCCTGGAATCAACGAAGGCCAGACTTTCACCGACGGGAGCGTCAATACCACCTTCCCTGACGCCGCCCTTTCCGGATGGCATCACGTCGTCCAGACCTACACCGCAATTGAAGGCCAAAGCCGCATCGATACCTATCTCGACGGAGTCTTGGCGGGAACGATTTCAGGAGCGACTGCGACCATCTCAGGTTCCGCCATCAACTTCGGGGCCCCGCGCAGCGCGGTCACCAACCGTGGCTTTGATGGGCTTCTTGACGAAGTCGCCCTCTGGTCCCGCCCTCTCACCGCAAGCGAAGTCGCCCTCGCCTACGAAGTGGGCCTTAATGGAGCTGGGCTTCTCGCACCACTCGAACCCCTCAGGATCACCTCATTCAGCTTCGACCCCGGTATCGGGTCAGCACGCCTGACCTTCTCTTCCATCGCGGGTGCCACTTATGCCATCGATCGCTCCTCCAACCTCGTCTTCTGGGATGAACTGAACGATAACTTTAAAGCCGCCGGATCACGAAGTGAATTCACCGATCAATCAGGTCTAAACAAGGCCTTCTACCGCATCCGCCGTCTCCAATAAGCATGACGATGATCTCTTGTTTCTCCCGACTTTTCCAAAAGTCTTTTCTAATCCTAGCGACCCAAGCTACCGCTCTCCCCCTTCCTGAGGTTCGTATCACGGAGTTTCTTTCTCGAAACGACGAGGGCTTCCGAGACGAGGATGGTGACCGCTCCGATTGGATCGAGATTTGGAATGCCTCGGGCCTCTCCGGAGATCTCAGCGGTTGGTTTCTCACCGACGACCCCAAAAATCTGCGCAAGTGGACATTTCCGGCGTCGGAACTCCTCGCCGGAGAACGATTTCTTGTTTTCGCATCGGACAAAAATCGCCGGACAATCACAGGCGAACTTCATACCAACTTCAAAATCTCCTCCGCCGCCGGCAGCTACCTTGCTCTCGTAAGACCGGACGGCCTCACAATTGCCAGCGAGTTTTCGAATTACCCCATGCAAGTTGCCGATATCTCATATGGGGTTTCCTTCGGAGAAACAACACCCCTGACTCTGGTCAACGAGGGTGATACCGCAAGGTGGCTTGTCCCCTCAAGCGAGAAGCCTGGTTGGCAGGATCTCGGCTTCGATGACGCTCCGTGGTTTACCGGCACCACCGGGATCGGCTACGATTTCGCCGGCGATTATAACATCCACTTGGGAACGGGCGACGATCTCGGAGCTGCGATGCGAAACATCAATCCAAGTGTCTTCATCCGCATCCCCTTTGCCCTCGCCGCGCCCACCGGAAACGATCAGTTCCTCCTCCGTTTGAAATGGGAGGATGGCTTCGTCGCTTTTCTCAACGGCCAAGAAATCGCACGGGGACGCGCTCCCGCGAACCTGACATGGCAATCAAGATCAGATCCCACCGGAGGCCGAAATGAAGACGAGGCCGTGACCTACTACGACTACCTCCTCCCAAAGGCTAATCTTCGCAGTGGCGCAAACGTTCTCGCCATTCACGGGCTCAATCAATCGCCCACAAGCTCGGACTTCCTCATTTCGCCCCTCCTCGTGGCCTCACGTCAGCCACTCGAGGACTTTCAAACCGGCTTCTTCACCACTCCCACCCCGTCGGCTATCAATGCTCTCACCCCATATGCAGGCCTTGTCGCGGACACACAATTCAGCATTGCTCGCGGTGTTTTCACCGCGGCTTTCGATCTCGAAATCTCGACCGCCACGCCTGGAGCCATCATCCGCTACACCACCGATGGATCGCCTCCTTCCGAGACCTCAGGCACCATTTATTCCACTTCCATTCTTATCAATAAAACTACCGTAGTCCGAGCGATCGCCTATCGGGAGAACTTCTTCTCAACCTCCATCGATTCCCACACCTTCCTTTTCCCGGCTGACATTGTCACCCAGCCAGCAATGAGAAGCGCCATCACTGAGGATGCCACATGGGGACCTCAGATGCTCGACTCTCTCAATGCCCTCCCCTCCGTCTCCTTCAGCTTCGCGGGAAGCGATATCAATCGCACTGAAATCCCGGTCTCAATGGAATTTCTCAATTTTGAAAACGGGAGTCGGCAAGCAGATGCCGGGGCTGTCCGGGTCGGCGGATTCTTCACCGACTACGAGAAGCACAGTTTCCGACTCCATTTTCGAGCTGACTACGGCGAGAAACGTTTCGACTACCCCGTCTTCGCCGGGCGAACCTACCCCACCCAACCAGTAGAGACCTTCGACGCCCTCGATTTCCGAGCAGGTAATCAAGACATGATCCACCGTGGTGCCTATCTCTCGAATCATTTCGCCGATGACTCACTGATGGCCATGGGGCAGCCCTCCCCTCATGGACGTTTTGTCCATATCTATTTCAACGGAGAATACCGTGGCCTCTACCATCTGAGAGAGCGCTTTCACGCCGCCATGTTCGAGGACTACTTTGCTGGGGAGGAAGAACAATACACCACCATCGATGGAGTCAATCGCGGCAACCAATTCTCAGATGGCGTTCTCCAAAATGGCAACTTTTCCGACTGGTCGGAAATCATCAACGCCCTCGATGGCCCAGCACCGTATCAAGATGTTCTCGGCAAACTAAATCTCGAAAACCTCATCGACTTCATGCTTCTTTGGACATCTGGGAGTTGCGAAAGCGAATTCCGCTCGGTCGGATCTCCAGACCGGGGCGTTCCCTTCGCCTTCCACATGAAGGACGCCGATGGCTTCCTTCGCCCCCCAGAATTGATCAACAGGGACCCCCGCAATCGCTTCACCGCCTTTGTCCACCCCGTCACCCAGAATGGCCCAGCCGATGCCATGAGTAACCTCCTCGCTCAAAACCACCCCGACTTCAAGACCCTCCTCGCCGACCGAATTCACCGTCACTTCTTCAACAACGGAGCCTTATCCCCCGCCCAGCACATCGCCCGGCTTCAGTATCTTGTCGATCAGACAAGACTCCCATATCTCGCTGAAGCCGCCCGCTGGGGTTCCCACGATGGCACCCCGAATCGAAAACCCAACGAGTGGGAAGATTACCAACAAGACATCCTTGAAAAGCAATTCCCCGGACTCGCCGCCAAGCAAGTGGCGAAACTCCGAAATGCCGGGATGTATCCTGACCTCGACGCTCCAAAGTTCTCACAACATGGAGGGACCCTTCCCACAAATAGCGGACTCAGACTCTCAACACACTCAGGGGACATCTACTACACCCTTGATGGCCGTGACCCCAGATTACCGGGCGGCCTCATCAACCCGATTGCTCTTCTCGCCACCTTCGATCTAGATTTCGGCTTTTCTCAAGACTTCATTTTATCGGGCGATTCCTGGAGCTACCTCAGTGATGGCAGCGATCAGCAAACCGCATGGCGGGATGCGGCCTTCGATGACTCCTCTTGGCCCACCGGCCCCTCGGAACTTGGCTACGGTGAAGGTGACGAGATGACTGATATCGGATTTGTCGACGCCGATCCCGAGGCGGGCGGCACCCAAAGAAATGCCACTACCTACTTTCGTAAATCCTTTCAGATTCCGGATCCGAGCGTCTTTACCCGGTTCCGACTGTTTCTCAAATACGATGACGCCGCCGCGGTCTACCTGAACGGAATAGAAGTCATCCGCACGGACAACTTACCTGAGAAGGCCTCGTACGACACTTACGCGACATCAAGCACGCCTGATGAGTCAGCCTACTTTGACTTCCTGCTGCCGATTGGGAGCTTCTCGGCGGGCCCCAACATCATCGCTGTTGAAATTCACAATGCCTCTTCTAACAGCGGCGATCTCAGTTTTGATCTTGAACTGACTGGCGAACCGTCACGCGATCTTGGGAACATCACTCTTCCCTTATTTTTCAAAAACAACACGACCCTGAGCGCACGCAGTTACGACGACGTCACCAGCACATGGAGCGCGCTCAATCAGGCCTTCTTTGTTCCGGATGCAATTCCCGTCACCGCCGGAAAAATCGTTATTTCCGAATTTCACTACCACCCCACCGACCCACTCACGCCGTCCGAAGTCGCCGTCTCGAGCGATCAGGATGATTTTGAGTTTATCGAGATTCTCAACATCGACAGGTTTTCGGTTTCACTAAATGGTCTCTTCTTCAGCGATGGCATCACTTTCTCTTTTCCAGAAGACACTATTCTCGCTGCCGGAGAGAGAATCGTTCTCGTCCGTAATTTCGAGGCCTTTACCGCTCGTTACGGCGACAAAGTTCGGATTGGCGGACAATACTCGGGAAAACTTTCGAACACCGGAGAGCGGATCGCATTGGAAACGAAAGAAGGACCCATTCTTCAATTTAGCTATCGCGATTCATCGCCGTGGCCATCTCTGGCCGACGGCCGAGGCCCATCTCTCTTTCTCTCCAGTCCCGCTATAAACCCCACCCCCCAAGAACCTTCCAACTGGCAAGCTCACCCACTCATTCACGGGAATCCCGGTGGAGCCGACCAGAGTCCCGGCTTCGCAGAATGGATGAGTGCGAATGACGTCCTTTCTCCAGATGAAGATCTCGATCGCGACGGGCTTCCCGCCTTACTGGAATACGCTCTGGGTGAATCCCCCATAATTCCGCGGCCCTCCGCAAGCCCGCAGGCAGGGATTACCTCGACGGCAGACAATCACTTCGCTACTTTACGCTTTAATTTGAATCCTTTTGCAACCGACCTAATCATTGAAATTCAATCGTCCACCGATCTCAATAACTGGGAAAACGCGGCCTTTACTGAAATAGAACCGGGGCTCTACCGGAGCGATGTTGCCATCAAACCCTCGGCAAAGTCCCAGTTTTTTCGTGTTTGTGCTCGTGTCAGGTGATCACGATGAACAAGCCAAAATCTCAGTCATTTCGGCCTTTCAGTTCCTTGACCCTCAACTTCCAAATTTTCATCGCTCCCTCGTCGAGACGCTTGCGCTCGAGCTCAGTAAGCCTGCCATCCTTCTTGGCTTTTTCCTCCTTCTCCTCTTAGGCAATGAGCTTCCTGCTAATCGAGGAGGCTTTGGCGGCGCTAAGCTGCTTCGTCTTTTGCCCCATAGATTAAAGACTCGCTGATCAACCACTGCAACTCGTTGAGGCGAGGTGTCAGAGACGCGGCATTGACCGAATCGGTCAGGGCTTGATCGGCCTCAGCAACCAGAGCTTTCTGCTTGGCATCGATATTTCCTGCTCCCTTGGCCGCAAGCTCGTTCATCGTGAACCTCTTCATCAGGAGAGTTCTGGCATCCTTTCCGCCCAGACGATCTTCGAGAGTTGCTTTCCGGATTTTCTCAGAGTCCTCCGAGAGTACACGCCACGACTGCGACACCGACACGTAAGGTTGTTTTGGCGTTCAGCTGATACCGACGATATTAGGAGGCAACTGAACGTAAGATGAACGCCCTGAAACTCATTTCAGTAGGTCCGGTCGTAGCGTTCGATCCCCGAAACAATGGAACGGGAAGCGGCAGACTGATACGTGTGGGTCTTGCAGCGCGAGCGCTCATACGAATTGCTAATGAACCCGCATTCCACCAAAACGGCAGGACAAGCCGTGTTCCGCAGGACGGAATAGCTCCGGTATTGATATCCGCGATTCCTGACCTTGAGATTACTGACCAATTTCCCCTGGATCGACTTGGCGAGATAACTTCCCCGCTCGCCGACATAAAAAGTCTCAACGCCCCTTACCCCGGTGTTCGGAGTGGCATTAAAGTGGATGCTCACATAGATCGCATTACGGTGTTGATTGGCAATCTGGGCTCGACGTTTCAGGCTGACTGTTGCATCGCTCCGCCGGATCATCGTCACCTGATAGCCGAGCGCCTTGAGAGAAGTTTCAACGAGACGCGCAACCTTAAGATTCAGGTCCGACTCACGGACCCCTCCCCAAACCGCGCCACAGTCTTTGCCACCATGTCCGGCATCTATGATGACCCTCAGCGACTTGGATGCTGGTTTGGCTGTCGTAACCCTTGCCGCGACCTTGACTGATTTCGAGGGAATCTTGAGCGTCTTGCCCACCTGCAATTTACGAGCATCCTGATAGCCATTATAGGACATCAGGCTCTCCAGTGAGACCTTGTACTTTTGCGAGATTGCGTAGAAGGTCTCAGATTTCTTGACTTTGTGAGTCAATCCCATCGAAGGACCGCACAAGACGAAAGCAGCTAAAAAAACCGCGAGATATTTAATTTGTGATACCCTCATCATTAAAAAACTGAAATCTTTTACCCCCTCTAAACAGTAAGGTCAACGAAGTTTTTAAAAAATGTGAGTAATCTCGGTAACCTAAGCTTTTTGCTTCCGCGCCCGAAAAAGCGGCAGGACAAGATAAACCACAAAGATCACTGCCGGAGCATACACCGTCCATTTAACAATCAGCCCAAGGACCAAGGCAAATCCCAGAAGACTCCAAACATTGGCGCGGGTCTTAAGATCAATTTTTTTAAAACTTGGGTAACGCACGTTGCTCACCATGAGAATCGAGATCCCAAGGATCATGATCGCGAGAACATAGGAAAGCCAACCGAGCGAGCGCTCATCGTCGGCGAAGCTAATCATAATAAAAGTCAGGGAAGCGACAAACCCCGCTGCCATCGGAATCGGGATGCCCCGGAAGTCACCGCTTGTTGCCCCCATACGTGCCAAGCAATTGAACCGAGCCAAGCGGATTCCTCCACATAGCAGGTAAATAAAAGCAATGGCCCACGCCAAGCCACTTTCCCGCGTGCCGTTCGGGTCAAAAAATTCAGGGAGCTGCAAGTCAGCCAAAACCGCCCGCGAAACGAGCATCGCCGGAGCCAACCCAAAGGAAACCATATCAGCAAGAGAGTCAAATTCCTGACCAAATGGAGATTCCTGGCCACCCAATCTTGCGAGGCGGCCGTCTAGGAGGTCAAAAAGACACGACCCGAAAATATAGAGCATCGCCTTTTGGTAAAACGGCTTGGCCACAAGAAGGTCCTCAGACTGCATTCCTTGGAAGATCGTCAAAATCGCTAGGAATCCACAGAGAAGATTTCCCGCCGTCATCAAATTCGGCAGGAGGTAAATTTTAGGTTCTTGGTCTTCTTGCGCCATGATTTTGGTAGGGCGGAGACTGTCAAAGGAGAGCGGGCTTGGAAAGTCCCAACTCCTCCCTTTCCTCCACCTGATTCTCTGCCATGGTTTGCCCATGCCCGCGGCAATTACTTCCGACCTCACGATGGAGACTCTTCTCAAGCAATATCCTGGCGCGAGACGCGCTCTCTTTTCGGCATTTCACGTCGGTGGATGCCAGTCTTGTGCCTATCAACTTGAGGAAACTCTCGAAGAAGTTTGCCGCAATCATGAGATTGAGCTCGAAGGCGCGCTTAAATGCCTCACCGAGAGTCAGGCGCACGATCAAAGCATGCTCATCTCACCACTAGATTTCAAATTGATGTTAGATCGTGAAGAAGAATACGTCCTTCTCGACACGCGAACCCGCGAAGAATTTGAAGTAATCACCCTCCCCGGTTCACGGCTCATGACACAGGATGTTCAAAATTCCCTCTTCGCTGAAAAAAACGATCAAACCAAAGTCATCCTGATTGATCATCAGGGCCGCAGCGTGCTGGACCACTGTGCGTGGTTCCGCGGGCACGGATTACCCGAGACCTATGGAGTTGATGGCGGAATTGATCGCTATGCCAAGGAAGTTGACTCCTCCATTCCCCGATACCGTCTCGAAATGGACTAGCAAGAATCATTCGCTTCATCGCCTAAAAAAAAGCACCCCGTTTCCGGAGTGTTGTCTGAAAAGTTGCTAACCGCACAAAGCTCGCTTACCTGCTCTTCTGCGCTCTCTTTCTCCTTTCGAAGAGATCGCCGCCATTCAGTTTGAGGCGGAAGTTATTTGCCTTCCCCCCCATATCGAGCCGTTCGACTCTTTCGCGATATTCCTCGGGCACCGCGGCCTTATCGATGTCATTATCGTAAGGCCCTTCGAAGAGAAGTTTTCCTTCCTTGTCACGAACCTTAAGCTCCCGCTGACCCTCAGCCATTTTCATCTCGATGGATCCTTCCCCATCTTCAAAACGCATCGATCCAATTCCACGGAAGCCCATTTTCTTCTCCTGACCATCCAAAATATCGCCACCAAAGTTGAAACGGAATTGCTTAAACTCGGCACCATCTTTTCCCAGAGCCTTCTCCAATTGATCCATCAAGGCCTCCTGCAAGGTGTCGTCACCCAGCCCGCCGAGAGCATTTCCTAGCTGCTGATTGAGCATTCGGTTCATGTTAGCCGCTTGATTTGGAATGATGGCCTGAAGCTGGATGTTTCGAATAGCGGGAGCCTCACCAAGAGTGACTTTTTGTGCGATCGCTTTCCCACGTCGGATGAGCTTCAGAGTCACCTCATCACCGGGCTTAGCATCCGAAATCGCAGCGCGCAGCGAATTTTGATCAGCCAACTTAACATCATCCACGGCGACGATAATATCGAATTCCTTGAGTCCCGAGAGTCCGGCCGGACTAGCAGGGTCGACGGTGTGTAGAAGCAGGCCGCTCTCCAGGTCAAGGTGCATTAGAAGAGCGTCGCTGGAAGATTCCCCCCCCACGCCAAGATAGGCGATCTCCTCAACAGGCATCGGCTTTGGAGCCTTCTTTGCCCCATCGGATTTTTCAGCGTTCCGACCATTCCCCAAGATCCCGCCCTGAGGTTCCGGAGGAGCTGTCTGTGTCTCTTTCTCACCGCCTGGGCGCTCAATTGCGGAGAGCCCAAGGAGAGAACCAAGCAATGCGGTGAAGCCGATTGTTGTAATTTTCATTTTAGGATTTTTCATTCGTTCAAGGAGCGTTTTAGAAAAAAAAATTTGTTCAATCAAATTTCACCGGAGTGAATCTGACCTCTGTTTTTGGCTGTTTGAGAGTGAGCTTTTCACCCTTCTCATTGACGAACTGGAACTCGTTATTCACCTGAACTTCCAGGCATCGTAAAGGCTGCCCGCTCTTGGTCCAAACGACCCCGTGATCGCTTGCTGAAACCACGGAGGCCCGCGCAGTGTTCGGAGTGAAAACCGCAAGCGAGGTATTGCCTGCCGGCAGGACTGGAATCCGCTGGGTCATTGCAGCTGGTTTATTGAAAAAATCCTGCGGCATGAAGGCGACACCTGCGCCAAGCAGAGCCACCGTCGCCACCGAACGAAGCCCGATCCAGTGCGCGCGCTTCTCGGAAGGGTCCTGCTTGATGGAAACGATCTTCTCGTCCAGCGGCACTTCTTCGTGCCAACGAGACATGGCCTCATCCAGCCGAGAAATCATATTCTCGGGGACTCCGTAGGGGACCAAACCTCGAAGGCTTTCTTCGAGAGAAGACAGTTCGCCATGAGCTGAGGCCTCAATAATCTTATCATCGGAATCAGAGACCTCGGCGGCTGCCGCCTTCATCGCCCCATCCAAGCGATCTAGGAGAGACGAAGAAATTGGCGTTGGGGTGAGGTGACTGAGTTCCGTTTCGAGGAGGGTAGAGTGACTTTCCATTGAAATGTGTGTATCGGGGAAATGGGGTTAACAATGTGTGGCGGTGCTTCAACTAAATGTCCTCATTGAGGCGTGCGGTTGCCAGTTGCTTTCTCAAAGCTTCGATGCCGTAGCGATATCGGGATGCCGCCGTGTTGAGGGAAATTCCGAGAGCCTCACCAATTTCGGCAAAGGTTCTTTCTCCCCATAATTTCATGCTGATCACTTCCGAGAACTTCGTGGGCAAGGTCTTCATGCTCTCAACAAGAATACGGCGCGTCTCATCCTGACTCTCCCCCTCTTCAAAAAGCGGCATCTCAATGTCTCGGCCTAGGGAGCGTTGATCCTGAACCACGTTTTCCTCGCGCTTCCTTCGGCGATCGTCTTTTCGACCAAGATCGATGGCCTCTCGTCGAATCTGGGTGTAGATGAAAGCAAGCCAGGCATCTTGACCTCCGACAAACGTTCTTTCCTCAACCTTCCTCGCCAACTTCACAAGAGCGTCCTGCAAAACGTCCTCCGCATCGGCGATCGTTCTGGTCTGTTGACGGGCAAATAGAAGGAGCTTTGAGCCATGCTCTTCAAGCCACGGCCGGAAGCGTGACGTGTTTGGTTTCTGCTTGGTTGCTAAGTTCACGTTGTTATCTGGACCTAACATGAGAGCGTTACGGTTAGAGTTTTTCGTCTGAATTCTCCGGAGATTACCTTATTCAGGCTTCGTTGCAAGAACCCTGCCAAGACCAAAAAAAAGACCTGGCCCAGCGGACCAGATCATTTTTCCTCAGATCTATTGGGGTGAGAGCTAAGCCGGGACAAGTTCTGGCACTAGTCCTCCACTCAGGGCCTTGATCACATAGGGCGATGGGCGGAAGTTTTCGATGACAACTTCGGTGCGATCAGCCCAATTCATCCGGACTTCCTTGACGTTAAAGTTGGGAGTCTTGTGGGGGGCAAAGAGAATATCGTCGTGCGTGCTGTTCTCATGCTTCTTGAACATCCCGGGAACAATATCACCACCGAGATGGTCGTCCCGACCAGTCGCTAAATGGCATGTTCCCAGAACTTTCTCATCTTGAATATCTTGGTAGGAAACCGGCAAAACCTGTGTTCCAAAGCCGAGTTCGCCAAGCGTCCCCGTCATGGGATCATCTGCAAGGCGTGCATTGTGGTCGTCGATCGTCGCTTGATTCCCCTCGATCAGGGTGGACTTGATGACATCGCGATTAACGACGTCGAGAACTCCCAGTGTTCCGTCTTCATACTTCATCGGAAACTTCCCCCGGGCATCTTGAGGGACAAAATAGACTTCTCCGGCAGGAAGATTGGCAATGTCTGGCTTCGTTCCTCGGCAAAGACCGTGTGACTTTTGCGCATCCTGACCACCGAGCCCCAACCACGCCGTCAGGATCTCGCCGCCCTCCAACTCAAAGTCAATTTCAACAGAGTCCGCATTGGTTAAAGCAGCCCTCATTCTTTCTGCGTCAGCCGACACCTCGTGGTAGTTCACAGCCAGACCGGAACCCAAAATGACATCGTTCATTCCGTGCATGGTAGCTCCGCGGAAATTGAATTCCTTACACTTTGCGGTCAGCGGGGCAGTCGCCGACCATGTCGAAATGCAAAGGACGATGTCGTATTCCGAGTAGATATCGCGATCGAGCGAGAGCTCTTTTCCGTTAGTGTCCCAAACTTCGTCTTTCAAATCCAAATTAGACCCGTGGGTGTATTTGTAAGCAAACATCTCACCTCCCGACATCCCAAGTTCCTCAAGAACCCCCTTCTTTAGCCCTTGGTAAAAATACTTGTAGGCATTGTTTTGGACTTCGAACTGGGATTCTCCCTTGAACGCGAAATCTTTGATCCACTTCTCCGGTTCTTCGAAGTCGACCAGAATGCAAACCCGACACCCTTGGGTTGGAGCAAAAACGGTGTCGAGGAGATGGCTAAGATTGAAGTCGGGGAAAACCCGCTTTTCGGGGTTAAGAAGAATGTCTTTCTGGAGATATGATGGCATTTTCATCTGGCCCAAATTATCCTTCGTCTCACGACCCGCAAGTGATCTTTTTGAAACAAAACCTAAACACCGAAACCGGAGGGCGGTTCATCTTGGTTCCGCAGATCCTCAAGCGCACTCGTCATATCCTCTAATTGAGCCCAAACTTCCGGGACCACGAACACAGGAGCATTGTGGCGCACTGCCAACGCCAAACAATCGCTCGGCCGGGCATCCAGCTCTACGATCTTTTTTTCCATAATCTCATTTTCAGCCTTGATCACCAACCGGGCATAAAAGATCTCCGCTTCATGCCGGACGATCGTGGCGTGCAGCACTTCTGCCCCAAACGCTTCAAGGGCCTGGGCAAAAAGATCATGCGAAAGTGGCCGTGGTGATGGGGCTCCAGCCAGTATCGAATTGATCGATGCCCCGATTGCCGGATCGATGTAAAAGACAATCACCTTCTTGCCGTCCCCTAAAAAGACCGCGCACCCCGCTGGGGTCGGCAAAAGGGCTACGGGCTCAACACGCACAAGATCACTCATGGCGAAACAATCAACCCATACGCCTAAAATAACCAGCGTGGAGTCCTAGTAAACGTCACGCGCATAGCGCTTCTCTTTTTTAAGCTCTTTGTAGTAATCGATGGCCTCTTGTTCACTGAAACCACCGTGGGTTTGCGCGATGGCGTGGAGGGCTTTGTCAACATCTTTGGCCATCCGGGAAGCATCTCCACACACGTAGAAATATCCCCCGCCCTGTAACCACTCCCAAAGTTTGGCCCCGGACTCCAACATCTTGTCCTGAACGTAAACCTTATTCTCCTGATCTCGGGAGAATGCCAGGCTGAGACTCGACAAAGTGCCATTGTCAACCCACCCGTTGATCTCATCCTCGTAGATATAGTCAGTTGCGCGGTGTGGATTACCAAAGAACAACCAATTCCGGCCACTGGCCTTCGAGACCTCCCGCTCTTCAAGGAAGGCACGGAAAGGGGCAATCCCTGTTCCCGGTCCCACCATAATAACATCCTTAGAAAGGTCCTCAGGCAGACGGAAGGCCTTGTTATTGTGAACAAAAACCCCAGCGGAAACGTCCCCAACTCGATCAGAAAGATACGTGGAGCATACTCCTCCGCGATCCCGTCCGTGGGTGTGATAGCGCACGATCGCCACCGTCAGATGCACCTCGTTCGGATGGGCATTGGGACTGGAAGCAATCGAATAAAGTCTCGGCTGCAATTTCTTCAAAACACCGACAAACTCTTCCCCGTCCGAGAAATCAGCAGGATGGTCGGTGATCAGGTCAATCAACTCACGACCCCAACAAAAATCCTCGATATCCTCGCGGGTCCCGCCCTCGACGAGAGCCCGTAAAAATGGCGATCCCGACCGCGCCGCCCACGCACCAAGCAACTTCTTGTTCAAGCTGCGGATGTCGTAGGACGTGATCAAGGCCTCACGGAGCGAAGCGACTCCGCCATTCGGCAAAGGCACCTCGTCCTTCACATTGAAGGGAAGAAGCGGCAGCATCTCGTCAACAACCCGCGCGGAATTGTGCGAGAGCACACCCAGCGCATCACCCACTTGATAGTCCAAACCGGAACCTTCCAGAGAGAGCTCTACGTGGAAGGTCTCGCGACCAGCGTTTTTGCCATTGAGATCGTAGGAAGTTAGCAGCGGAGACGGAAACGGATTTTTCTTACTGTAAGTCTCGTCCTCCGCAATTTCCTGAACGGGCGTGGCCTTTTCCATCCCGCCCATTGCTCCGATGACACCCTGCTTCCACTCCGTAAATTCATCGTCGTAGTCAACATCGCAATCAATCCGCTTGAACATCCGTGTCGCGCCAAAGGCCTCGAGCTTTTGGTCAAACTCGATTCCGCACTGACAGTAATCCGGATACTCGCTGTCCCCGAGGGCCAGAACCGAGTAATTCACCCCTTTCAAACTCGGAACCCCTTCTCCCATGATATACTCGAATAAATCTGCGGCATTGTCGGGCGGTTCGCCATCACCATAAGTGCTGGTGATAATCAGGAGATTCTTCTCAGTCGGCAGACGACTCCGATCATAGGACCCCATGTCGAAAACCTCAGGCTCATAATTCCCAACCTTGAGGGATTTCATGAGCTTCTTGGCAACTCCCTCTGAGTTTCCAGTCTGACTCCCCCAAAGGATCGTGACAGGGATTGCGGGACCTGTCGGCTCGACCGAAATCGATTGGCCGGCAAGGGCCTTGGAAAGAAACTCACTCAACCAAGCACGTTGCTCGGCATTAAACGGGGCGTTTTCAGGAATGACAATTGAAGAACTCATCTCAAAAAATTGCTCGGAAGAGCATCTGCGGCAACATGGCTTCAACATTGCCACCTTACAAGTGCCTTTCGAAGGAGAAATCACCTTCCTTTTCAAGACCCCCATGAACAGACCGATTCACCGAACCTCCATTCTCGACAAATCACCTCACCCACGCAAAATCTCCGTAACGATGAATCGCCCGGTAATTCTCCTATTCCTCGCCCTTTCCCAAGTCCTTTGGGGTCAGGCGGTAGGAACCTCCAAAAACCCCGCGCTCGGTGAAACGCGCTACCAATCCGATCTCGACGACGCTTACCAACGCATCGACCCCATCAAAGACGGCTGGAAATCTGAGGCCCTCGCCGCGCAATACGACGACCTCCTCGCCACTTTCATCGACGACCTCCTCCACCAACGCCCCTCCGGAGTCATCTCCCCGGACTTCACCTCCTTCCAACTCCTCAAGCCAAAAACTTTCCTCGTGTTCGAAAACGCCGGCCTCACCGTCCGCCGCTCAAGCGATCTTGATAAAGAATCCTCCTACTCAAAATTAACGGCACGCCCCGAGGTTCACTTGAAAGCGAAAATCAAAACGACCACTGTCCGTCGGCAATTTACCCGTTCCCTCGTCACCCTGAAGTCTCCCCTCCTCCAAATCAATGCTGACTGGCACTGCCTCTGGACTGAAACCAATCCCCCCTTACTCAAGCAAATCTCCGTTCGCCACCACGAGGAAGTCTCTCAAGCCGGCTCCTCACAACTCCTCTCGGACGTCACCGCCTCCGCCTTTGCCAAAAACCCCTCCTACCAATCCCAGCTCCTCCAATCCACCGACCACTGGCGCCTCCGCCTGCCCCGCGACTTCGGGCTCGACGCCGCCGCCAACCACGGTCTTGCGCTTGGCGACGTCAATGGCGACGGACTCGAAGATCTCTACCTCTGCCAACAAGGCGGCCTTCCCAATCTTCTCTTCCTCCAAAATCCCGACGGCACCCTCACCGACTTTTCCGCCGAATCCAAAACCAACTGGATGAACTACTGCGCCGCCGCCATCTTCGTCGATCTCGACAACGATGGTGATCAAGACCTCGTCGTCTCGCAGGATTTCAAAATCCTCTTCATGGAGAATCTGGACGGAAAGGGCCACTTTAACATCTCCTTCGGAATCAGCACCAAAGGTCAGAGTTTTTCGGTGAGCTCCGCCGACTTCGACCAAGACGGTCTCCTCGACATCTACCTCTGCGGCTATAATCCCTCCTTTTCCGCAGCACGCTCCGGTGCCCTCGGCGAGCCCATTCCTTTTCACGATGCCAACAATGGCGGCCCTAATATCCTCTGGCGAAACAGGGGCGACTGGTCCTTCGAAGACGTCACCGCCCAAACCGGCCTCGATCAAGACAACACCCGCTTCTCCTTCGCGGCCTCATGGGAAGACTACGATCAGGACGGCGACCTCGACCTCTACGTCGCCAACGACTTCGGCCGCAATTGCCTTTACCAAAATCGCGGATTGCAACCCGATAGCAAACTCCCTTTCTTCGTCAACATCGCCGCCCCCCTCGGCATCGAAGACTCAGCCGCCGGCATGTCCACCAACTGGGGAGACTTCAATCGCGACGGGTGGATGGACCTCTACGTCTCCAACATGTTCTCGAGCGCCGGAGAACGCATCACCAGCGACGAACGCTTTCTCAAAGAGGTCGACCAAAACCAAGAAGCCGCCTCCACTTTCCGACGCATGGCTCGCGGCAATACCCTCTTCGCCGCAAATGGCAAAGGCGGCTTCACCGACGTCTCCGTCCAGACCAAAACCGCCATGGCCCGCTGGTCCTGGGGCTCCACCTTTGCCGACCTCAACAACGACGGCTGGCTCGATATCCTCGCTGCCAACGGCTTCATCACCGCCGAAGACACCGGCGACTTGTGAAGTGTCTACTGGCGACAGGTCGTGTCGCAATCCCCCCTCGATTCCCAAAACCTCACCGGGCTCCAATCCTACCGCCAAGGCTGGAAAGCCCTCAACCGACTCCTTCACGAAAACAAATCCTTCTCCGGCCGCGAGACCAACAACGCCTTTCTTAACTGCGGCGATGGCGGGCCCTTCGCCGACGTTTCCTCCGCCATCGGCTGGGACTTTGCTGACGACGCCCGCGCCATCGGCCTCATCGACTACGATCAAGACGGCGACCTCGACCTCTTCGTCACAAACCGCACCGCCCCGCGTGTCCGACTCCTCCAAAACACCCTCAAATCCGACTCCTCCTTCCTCGCCCTCCACCTCACCGGCACCGCCAAAACAACCCCGCGCGATGCCATCGGAGCCCGGGTCGAAGTCCACCTCGAAGACCAACCCATCCCCCACCTTCGCACCCTCCACGCCGGCCAATCTTTCCTCTCCCAATCCTCCCGCTGGCTCCACTTCGGACTCGGAAAAAACGCGACCATTAAAAAAATCATCGTCTCCTGGCCCGGCGCAAAACCACAAACCTTTACCAACATCCAGCCCAACCAATTTCTCCACCTTACCCAAGGTTCCGACAAAGTCACCCCACGCAAGACGGCCCCCACCCACTCACTCACCCCATCCGACCAAGAACCTGCCCCGACGACCTCCCTCGCCCGCATCATCCCTCCCGTCGGCAACACCGTCCCCGACCTCCCCACCGCTGACGAAAAAACCCTCGCCTTTAAAACCACCACCCTCGTCTCCCTCTGGAGCCGCACCTGCCCCCATTGCCAGGAAGAACTCGCCGCCTGGGCCAAGGAAACCTCAAAATGGGAGACCTCAGGAATCAATCTCATCCTCTTCGCAACCGATCAGGAACCCCGCGCGCTATGCGACGCCTTTCTGAAATCTATTAAGGCAAACTTCTCGGCCGAAATGGCCTCCCCACAAGCGGTCGAAATGCTCGACGCCCTCCAGGCCTCCATCCTCGATCTCTGGACACCCCTCCCTGTCCCCTCCAGCTTCCTCGTCTCTGCCGAAGGCGAACTCCTCGCCATCTACCGCGGCCCCGTCACAACCGACCAAGTCATCAGTGACGCCCAACTCGCCACCGCTTCTCCCGTTAAACGCCGCGCTACTGGTTCCCCCTTCACCGGGCGCTGGGTCGGCGACCCCGTCATATCATCACCCCAGCGTACCACCCAGCAACTCGTCCAGCGCGCCTTCCCGGACCTCGCCATTGACTACCTTTCCGCCGCCCTCTCCAAGCCCTCCTCGAAAGCCGATAAATTCACTCAAGCCGACAATTATCTTCTTCTTGGACAACTCCTCGGACAAGAGGCCCGCCCCGCCGAAGCCCTCAAACCACTCCGCAAAGCGCGCGAATTTCTCCCCAACGACATCCGCATTCTCCGTCTCCTCGCGGCCGCCCTCTCCGAAACCGCGAACGATCAGGAAGCCTTCGCGGTCCTCGACGATGCCCTCTCCCGCCATCCCAAAAACCCCGACCTCTATCAAGACGGCGAGCGCATCGCCCTCAAAACCAACAGCCCCGCACGCGTCCTCGCCTACCTCGAAAAAGCGGTCGCCCTCCAACCCACCCTCCCCCAACTCCGCTACCGCCTCATCCTTCGTCAACTCGAACAAGGCCAACCTGCCCAAGCCATCGCCCACTGCAAAACCATCCTCGGCACCTCCCCCAAATTCCTCGACGCCGCCAACCTCCTCGCCCGCATCCTCGCCACCCATCCCAACGAAAAAACCCGGGCCGCTGAAGAAGCCTTGGCCCTCGCTTCCCGCCTCTGCCAAATCTCCAAAAACCGCGATGGCAAGCACCTCCTCACCCTAGCCTACGCCCAAGCCAACCTCCGCAGATTCCCTGACGCCACCACCACCCTCAACCTCCTCACCGACGTCTCCCCCCCCGACTCCCCCTTCACCAAGGAAGTCAAAGCCGCCCTCCAAAAAACCAACGCCAACCAACCCATCCGCAACCCCGCCTGGAAATAAGGAATGAGGACATTTCTGTCCGCTGCGGAACCTAAACCACTCAAACTCATTCCCCGCCCATCCCCCACCCTACAAACTCCGACCCCGAAAAACCCGCGTCATCCAACTCCCGCCATCGCCGAATAATTTTCTGCGCCAGTGGATTCATTCTCGGGTTCGATTGTTGCTCAATCCACATCGGGGCCGCCGACCTCGGCACCGTCTACTTGAACGGCACGGCCGACAGCGATCCCACCTCAAAGGCGGGCCCGAACGGCTCCGGTAACCTCATCATCGGCGGCCGTCAAGGCGACCAAAACGGGGGCGGTGGCCAAGCTTGGTACAACGGTTTAATCGACGACATCGCTGTCTGGGACTTGGTCCTAACCGAGATCCAGATCCAGACCCTTACTGAGGGTGCCAATCCATTCTCTCCGGACACGGGCGATGACACTGAAAACGGCGGGGCTGGCGATGGCATGGACGACGGTTGGGAGCTTGCGAACGGTCTCGATCCCGCCGTCGATGACTCTGCCGAGAATCCTGACAACGATGGACTCACGAATCTCGAGGAGTGGAACGGCGGTGATAATTCCACCGACCCCATGAATGCCGATAGCGATGACGATGATCTGACCGACGGTGACGAGGTGCATAGCCACAGCACGAACCCGAATGACAACGACTCCGATGACGACGGCCTAAAAGACGGAGCCGAAATCGCCGCAAACACCCTCCCGCTCGACGCTGACACCGACGACGATATGATGGGCGACGGATATGAGATCGATAACGGCCACGATCCACTGCTCGCGGCTGAGGACGCAGACAACGACGGTTCCTTAAACTTGGAAGAATACCAGCGCGGAACTGATCCGAACGTGGAGGATACCGACATGGACGGGGTCGAAGACGGCGGCGGCACTTTCGTCAGTGAAATGATGACGGGAACCGATCCCCTCAATCCCGACACCGATAGCGATGGGCTGAACGACGGCGACGAACTCACTGCTGGCGCAGATCCCTTCAATCCGGACACCGACGGCGACACCGTTCCCGATGGCATTGACGACGATCCTTTATCCGGCGGCGAAGGCATTGAATTCGGCTTGGTTTCTTACTGGCCGCTCGACGCCGATTTGATGGACGCGGCCGATGACAACCACGGCACCGCAGAGGGGGGCGTGATCCCCTTTGAAACAGGCAAGTTCGATAACGCTATCAACCTCGATGGGACGCTAAACGTCATCATCACCGGTGGCGAAGAATCCGAGTTCGACTTCACCGGGGGCAGTATGACCGTCTCAGTCTGGTGCACCGCTACCGCGATCGACACAAACTGGCAGTGCCTAATCGCCAAGGGTGAGAGCAATGGCTGGCGCATCCATCGCCGCGGTGCCGATTTTCCAGAGGAGCTTTCCTGGACTGGCGGCGTCGGTGATACCCCGGCCCACGGCACCCCGATCATGATCGGCACCGATCCAGAAACTTGGCACCACGTGGTGGGCGTCACCGATGGTGCCACCGGGATCGAAACCCTGTATATCGACAACGTTGAAGTAGCAACCAAGCCCGGGGCGGTTCTCCAAGATCGCGCCAACCGGATGCGCATCGGGGACAATCCAGATGCCCTCGGTCGTGGCTGGAATGGCAAGATCGACGATGTTGCCATCTGGGCTCGCGCCTTGTCGGTCGACGAGATCGCCGAAATTTGGGCCGATGGCGACGGTGCCAGTATCGAAGTCTTGCTCGGCGGCGGCAGTGGACTGGGACTTACGATTACCAACATCTCAGTCGCTGAAAATGGGAACGTCTCACTGACTTGGAACTCCAGAAGTTCTGCAGGAACAACTTATGCGATTTATTCGACTGCCGATCTTTCGATTCCTCTGGAAGATTGGTCGGAAATCGATGATTCAATCGCTACTGAGGGCGAGAGCACGACCTATATCGTTCCAGCGGTCTTTCTGGATGATGCAGATAAGCTCTTCTTCTCTGTTCGTAAAAACTAGAAAGACCCGGTTCCGGGTCGAAAAGTAGCGCTAGCTCCTGCTAGACAAGCATTTCGGTGGGGTCGTCCTTAGGGCGGCTCCGCCGTTTTTTTTGATCCCCTGCGCCAGAGAATTTAGAATTCGGATGATTCTCCCACCCCCTTTCTCGATTCGCTCCACCTCATCAATGCACGCCCTTGAAACTCAACGGTATGCCTGCTGAGGCAACGTCCTGCAGAATTCCTCCAAAACATCTCTCGTTCCAAATTTCTCCTCCCGCCCCCTCCGCCTCACTCCCCTCCCATCTCCCAACCAACAAACTCCGACCCCAAAAAAACCTCCTCATCCACCTCCCGCCACCGCTGGATAATCGCCTGCGCCAACAAATTTATTTTAGGATTGGAGCTCTTCTCAGCCCATTCCTTGTCCAAGTCACTAGCCCCCTCTACCAGACCTTTTTCCCACTTTTGTTGAGCTTGGATCGGAGGATGATTCCAAGTATTCAGTGCCTCACGGAATTCTCCCCGAGTTCTCAGCCTACTCACAAAATACTTGGAAGAACCGGTCAAATCCTGATCCGAAATATGATAGAGCGTCATCCAACCCTCGGGCCTGCCTGCCAACAACATATCCGACAGTTCCTGATCCCATAGTTGTAACGGATCGTAGCTGAGCTGGAGAGGATCACCTGGAGGCCTCTTCGCATCAATCCAAATATCCAACAGAGCGAGCGGATCTTGATGAGCCCATTCCACGGAAACGAGTCTCCAAGCCTGACCGAGTCCGTGGTCTCCGTAAAAATCATCCGGCGATCTCTTCTCAATCCACTCAAAAGCTCCAAGTGGATCCAACTCTGCCATCCTCAGTATCATTGCCTTCACCGCAAAGGTATGTTCTTGGTTGAAACGCTGGGTGCTCCACTCGTCCATCTCCAGCTTGAGCTCTCTCGGAGTCAGCTCTCTCAGACGATCCAAAGCCACAAGTTTTGTTTGATCTGATTCAGCCCTATCGAGTTCCTCAAAAATTTCCCGCCCTTTCGCACTCCCCGAACTCACGCTCCTCGTAACCGGCGGTTTCATCAATTTCACATTCTCAACCTCGGCATCATTCTTCCAAGGCAAAAACACCCAGACAATTCCAGCGAGAACCCCACCTAATAAAACAGACGTCCAGAACTGGGTATTCATTCCTCGCCCTCTTTCCCAATTTGGTGAACCTCTTCAAGGCACGATCTTCTAAAATCAGCAGCCAAGTGCTCGGGCAACGCCTCCAAATATTCTTGCTTGAAAGCACGTCCTTCACTGCGATTCGGAAACAATCCACGATTGAACCACGAGAGCCAAGAAACCTCTTTCAACTCCCCGAATGGCTCTCGATCAGGAAACGTTACTAGCCTCTCCGCAAACTCATCCGGATAGAGTTCACCTTCCTCCAGTTCGATCTCATAGACAAAGATGGGCTTCCAAACGGTAGCGGCGATCTCATCGTCGAAATGACTCACAAACGTTTCAACTCCTCCAAATCCATCAGAACGAAAAATTTCCCTGCCTACAATCTGCCTCAATTCATCAGCAAAAGTCCGGTCGCCTCGTTCAAAACGATGATTTTTTCGCCGCCGATTGGAATACATTCCTTGGGAATGAAATCCCGCTCTCCCTAGTTTTTCGAGTTGCTCCCAATTCTCGGCGACCCACATGGAGGCCTCGGCGGGCTCCATTTTGCACCATTCAATGACGACTAGACACCCTAGCCGCCCGGAGTTGACAGTATCTGGATTCCACATCGCCCTATCGGGATTCGACATAAGAAACAAACCTCTCTTCAACATCCCCTCCACCGTTTTCATCGGCGCTTTTTCAACCGCATTCTCCATCAACGTAAAACACAATCTCTCCATCATCTTCACCGAAACCCTCTCTTTCGCCTCGTCAATAAACTCAAACTCCCTCCCCTCTGGAACCGCTTTCAAAACTTCCCCCAACAAGAGATTCGTAACTACTGTCACCGGCTCCCCGTCCAGAGCCGTCAAGTTCTCCCATATTTCCTCATCACTCAGTAATTTCCCCTCCACCCGGGCATTTCTGACTCGCATCAAAATACCCTCACCACCCCTCAAGCTCCTCCCCGACTCCACCAC
>Ga0222650_1000250_pt1 | contig 46529 bp, 45 predicted proteins | sample AntAcemetagen367_FD_179820 | JGI IMG/M metagenome (GOLD analysis project Ga0222650, IMG submission 179820) | Saline water microbial communities from Ace Lake, Antarctica - #367 | ecosystem: Environmental > Aquatic > Non-marine Saline and Alkaline > Saline | place: Antarctica: Ace Lake... | reverse complement strand
TTGCGAGGAATTGAACCATCTTGAGAGTCTATATCCGGGGACAGACTTGCGTATCGTCTTTGAAACAATCCGGGATTGAGGGCCAAAAAACGCAATGCTGGAATAGGCCTATGTCAGGAGGTCTGAATCTAGAGAGTCGAAAATTACGAACAGAGCGCACTTCCCATCAAGCTAAACAGACATCCCACAGCAATCACCATGGACCCTATTTAAAATCGTTTTGGTCTTTTTTCAAGTGAGCTGGAACTTTTGAATCTCCCACCAAACGAGAGAATTTCGAAGACAGAGCAGTTATACCGCGCAATTTGGGAAAATGAGGCACCTTCGCTTCTAGGAGCCAAGGACCATCCAGAGTTCTTGGATGCTATCGAAAGACTAATCCAGGAGAGTGATTTCGATGAGGAGGGAAATCTAGAGAAAATTATCCCTTTAGATCTCAGGAAGCAAAAAAACGACACTGTGCGGGCGATGGCTCACATTCTTTTACTCAAAGAAACTCACCATCGAAAAATCACAGGTCAACTAGCCAAGGTCTTAAAGAGCCAATTGGAAAAGGATGACAAAACGACTAAAGTCCCCCTTTTATTTAGTTCCTACGACATCAATACCGGAACATCAAAGGATCTGTTACTAAAGCTATGCTGGATTAGTTACGCCCTCGGCTGTCGAGCTGTCCATCAAGTGAACCACACCAAGACTATGGAATTACTACCCGATTTGTTCAGAGGCATATCAATGAATCCGCAAGGCCGAGATTTATCCAACAGGAAAGGGCAGAACCGGAATCAGAATCTAAAAAATTGGTTTTTTCAATCTGCACAGCTTTGGAAACAGAACTTTCCATACTACCGGGAAAGAAGAGCCTTGAGACCTTTATCGAAAGGCGAATAGCGGACTTCCACTCCAAGCAGAATTTCCTTATATCCCAAGTCAAAGGTAAGATACAGCACCGTGATGATCCTCCTACAGCAGGGGTAACAATATCCACGATTACCGATAATTGGCGGAAGGACTACTTGAAGTCCAAAAGAATACCATAGCAATAGCACCCTCTCCCAGGGGTATTCACACCTGTAACACCCCCTTTTAACTGTGTCTGTCGATTGGATTCCCGACGCTCAAACGAGACGTTTGGTCCGTGAAGATCCCACAAAATACGCCATCAGACAGTAGCTACCCATCACTTCCCATCAAGTGGGTCCGCGATAAGCAAGCCGTCGCCACCTACTCAATCAGCCGCACCAAACTCTGGCAGCTTCAGAAAGCTGGTAAAATCCGCAGCGTCTCACTCACCGAGCCAGGCATGGCCCGCGCCACCCGTCTCTTTGAGGCCAAATCAATCGAGGCCTACATCGAGAGCTTCCTCCCCGAGAATCAGAAAACCAAGGAGGAGACCAAGTAATGAAAAAGCCACCCGCAAAGGTGGCTTCCTCGAAACGTCGATTTGACTGCCGACACCATGAGGATACCCGCCGCAACAAGGGGCACAAGGCGGAATCAGATGACCGCCTTGAGCGCGAGCTCCCCTATCACAATCCCAGCGTGCCGGACACTTGGGAGGAGGTGGAAGACTTCGTAACCAAAGCCAATTTTCACATTCAACATGGAGGGCCCACGCCATGATTGATCTCGACCAGGTCAAATTGGCTCTTCCCTTCATGCTGGAGAAACTCGGATGCCATCCTCAAGTGCAGGGAGATAAACTCACCGCTCTTTGCCCTCTCCACCCGGACCGCAAGCCATCCTTCACCGCCCGCTTCATCAACGGAGTGTGGCTATGGAAATGTTGGCCTTGCGATTTGGGCGGCGATGCCATCGACCTTGCCGCTTACGTCTTAAATTTGCCGGGCAAGAGTGCCGAGGCCATTAAAGGAGCCGCTGAACTCGCCGGACTGCCAGACCATTCTAAAGTTCATCATTCTTCATTAATTCGAAGGAAAATGAACCGTGCTCCAATTCTAAAAGCAAAACCCTCTCTCCCCGGTAACTTTGAAACGATTCAGCGCATTACCCGCCTTCGTGTCTTTGAATCACTGGAAATTCAGCAAACCATCGCCGACGAATTCGGAGTCACGGCAGAGACGATCAAAAGCCTTTGCTCTCCCGGCGACGGTATTGGCTGGAGTAAGAAGCACCAACGCCCCCTCTACCGCTACCAGCACGGAATCAAGATTCGCAATCACGCGACTGCCCAAGTCCGCTTTCGTTGGCTCATCGGCAGATCTGAAAATCCGTGGCGAGCGAACTCTATGACCCCATCGGAAATCACCCGCGTTTTCCTCACCGAAGGAGAATCGGACGCCATCGCCCTGCTCAACGCCGGCCTCGAATTCCTTTCCCCAAAGGAGGGAGAAGTCGGCACGGCCATCGTCGCCAGCCCGGGGACATCCTTCAAAGCAGAGTGGGCCCCACTCTTCACCGGAAAAGATCTGATCATCTGCCCCGACAACGACACCGCAGGAGATAAAGCCGCCACGAAAATTGCAGATCTTTGTCGCCCTTACACCAACTCAACCAGCCGCGTGAAATGGAACGTGCCCACCCAGACCAAATGAAAAATTCACCCAAAGACATCCGCGACCTTCATCAGCAAGCCGGTCCAAAAACCAAAGCAATCATCGAAGAAAATATCGTCCCTATGAAAGGGAGTGAGACCGGAAAGAAAAAAACTACCAAGGAACAAACATGCTCCACCTCTCCACCCGTAGGTAATTCCCGAGCCTTCGATCCAGACACGATTTTCTATGCGACCGAGACCGGAGCCTACTTCGTGGACGTCGGCACCCACTACCGAGCCTACCAACGTAAGACCCCAATAAAGGCTGGTATCCGACGCCACCTTGAACGGCAGGGCACATCAGAAAACGACATAGGTGATTTACTCGCCATGCACATCGACAACATCGAACTCGACCGCGCCGCCGACTGGGTGGGCGGATTGGCCGGGCACAATCGAGGACTCATGACCCATCAAGGTCGATCCTTCCTCATCACCACCGAGCCCGATATCCCAGTCAGTGCGAAAGGAAAGTGCCCGCTCCATCTTTCCGTCATCGCGCAAGCCTTTCCAACCCAAGATGCCCGCACCGTCTTCCTTGCTTGGCTGGCCAGTGGAAATCCACGCAATCCGCACGCACGCACACCAGCCCGCTCCCATGCTCGTCATGGCTGGCAAAGCCGGAGCTGGAAAGTCCCTCCTCGCCCACATCAGCAAGCAAGCAATGGGCGGACGAACCGCGAACCCCATGACGGCATGGACAGGGAAACTTCCTTGGAATGATAACCTCCTCGCAGCCGAGCTTCTCCTGATCGATGACTCAGTTTCCAGCACAGACCCACGAGCACGGAAGGCTTTCGGTTCTCACTTCAAAGAAGCGATTTACGCCGGCGACGTCTCAATCAATACCCGTCGAAAATCATCCATCGAACTCCGCCCCGTCTGGAGAGTCATGGTTTGCTGCAATGAGACCCCCAACCTCTCCGTCATCCCCCCACTTGAAGACGCCATCGAGGACAAAATCATCCTTTTGAAAATCTCCCACATCACGACGCCGATGCCCGCCTGCTCAACCGAAGAAAAGGCTGCTTTCAGAATGGGACTCGCCGCAGAGCTTCCCGCATTCCTGCGCTACCTCGAAAGCGTCACCGTCCCCGATCACCTCGCCGATGCGAACGCCCGCTCAGGAGTCACAGCATGGAAAGACCCCGAGCTACTCCAGGCCATCACCGAAATCTCACCCGAGAAGCGGCTCGAAAACCTGCTCTCCTTAGCTCTAACCAAGGGATTCTTTCCCATCGATGCCGGCGAATCTGAATGGATGCCTGCCGCAGAAGTGCAAAGTAACCTCCAAAACCGGGAAAGCCCAACATCGACCCAAGCACAAAACCTCCTCAGTTTTCACGCCGCTTGTGGGACATACCTCACAACCCTTCGCTCAAAGGGAAGCCCATTTGTGACCGCCTCCAAACTCGTCAACGGAATCAGAAACTACCAACTCACCCGTCCCGCTTAAGTGGAGCAGTGTATTCACTTTCAAAAAAACGCCGACCCATCAACCACACGAAAAAAATGAAGCCCAACATTCTCACCCGTGAACGCCTCGCAATTATCGTTGGAAGCATCGAGAGAAACGGCGGTTTCGTCACCATCCGCCACCTCATGCGTAATGACGGACTATTTCGGAGCGTGATCGATGAAGCGATTGAGGGCGGCTTTTTGACGCTCGAGATCCAAAAGCCATCGAGCGGCAGGCCTTCCCAGGTCCTCAAAAAAGTTAGCCAATGTCATCCGACAAAACTCCCCGCCTTACGCTCCACCATGGAGGACTGCATTAGCTTCCGTCATTGGAATTTCACCTTTGCCTATATGGTGGGCGAGTTAGGACCCGGTCTTTTCTCTTTCAAGAGAAGGGCGTGGATGGCCTACAAAAAATCCTTTCCACAAGCACGGAGCAACGCAGGAGCACGGGCGAGTGCAAGTCGCCTCATGAAGCGCCCACACATCCGAGCGGCCATCCAATGGCAGTTTGCCACGTATTTCGACAACCTCCGTATTCCCGGCCCTGATCCACAGACAACAAAAGAAATTTGGTTCACCCTCTTGGATCATCAAAGCGACCGGGCGCGATGGACTCCTTGGTGGTATCGCGAACAATGGAAACTCCAAAACCAGAGCGAATGAAGCGAACTTACCAGACAGACGAGGAGGTCGGGATTGAACAGAGCATCCTCGAAGCCGTAAAAGCGGGCCATACGAAACGAGAGGCAGAGGCCCCGCTGCGGACGGCGTCGTTAGAAGGCAAATCGCTTCTAAGGTTTTGAGGAGCTACTTTGCATCCTCCCACCGCACGCGCTTGGAGGGTAGAAAGTCGGCGAAGAGAGAAATAAAGAAACGTCACTGCCTCACGTTGCCTCATTCTAAAAGTTAGCACATTGTTAGCACGGTCCATTCCCTGAAAAGAGAAAACCCTTCAAATCGTTAAGGATGAAGGGTTTAGAAAATGGAGCCGCCTGACGGACTCGAACCGTCGACCTACTGATTACAAATCAGTAGCTCTACCAACTGAGCTAAGGCGGCTTAGCGTTGAGGAGAAAGATCTTCTCCCGCTGACGGCGCGGATCCTAGTGATCAATCTGCGTCTGGCAAGCTCCGATCTCTCGATTTTAAATCAGGGATTAACAGGGCCGTTGCGATGAAAATCATCCCGGCTCCGATCGCCCCAACCCACGTGGGTCCCACTGAGGCCAGCAGCGGAAAAGCAATGAAGGGAGCAATCAAACCCCGGCACCCAGTGAGGAAAGTGTGCACGCTCATATATTCGGCAACGTGCTCGGCATCAGCGAACTTGGTCACCCATAAGCTCCAGGCGACATTCCCGCCCGCTTTGGCCATGCCATGCAGTCCAATCCCGATGTAGAGAGCCCATAAACCACTCCCCATGAAGTAACAGATGATCCCGGCGGCGAAGATGAGGTTGATCAAGCATCGCAGGACATAGAAATCCATGCGGTCGAACAAGCGTCCCCAGGTGAGAACAAAGATGAAAAAGCAAGTCTCAGGAATGACGGTTGTGATGATGCTGACGTGGGCTTCGTCCAGCGAGAAACCATAATCCTTATTGGTGACGTATTCCACGAAGAGCGAAAAACAAATCAAGTTGCCGAGTCCAAGAATCATCCAGCTGATGAGCAATTTCCGGAAGCGCTCGTCTTCCCCGGCATGGCGGAAGGCATCGAAAAGCTTGACCCGGTTCGACTTACTCAAGACCACCTTGTCGACAAGCATGACACAGCCTGCCATCATGAAAGAGGCTACGGCGTAGGCCCAAAGGAGGACCGGATAGTATTCCAGTGATTCTGTCAGCAGCCATCCAAACAGGAGGGCCGTTCCCACCGCAAACGCCTTTCGAACGAAGGCCGACATTGAAAAAAGTCGCCCTCTCACTTCATCGGGATAATGCCTTCGATAGATCTGCGAAAAGAGCGGCAAATTGAGCGTCAGGGTGACTGATGCGATGGACATTCCCAGCATGTAGAGGTCAAAGCGATCTCCGGCAAAAGAACTGATGGTGAATCCCCCGCCTGCCACGACAAAAATCAGGGCGAGCATGACGTTCGCCGAGAGGCCACTACGCCGGACCCCCTGAACGACAAATAAGCTTAGCAGTAAGCCCAGACTGGGCAAAGCCACCAGGGAAGCCTTCGCCAAGGCCCCAGCTTCAAAAACCCGGTTGGCGATCAGAATAGAAAAAGTGGTCCCCAGGGTCTCGATCACTCCCGCCGGGAAGGCCCGGATATTTTCCAAACGAAACGTTCTTGCCCGATATGTGTCTTCAGGCACGCGGGCCCCCTTCGTTGAGTGGTTTGGCAGCCAACCACCAGTAATAAACAGCACTGACCAAACTGCCGGCCAAGCCAACGTGTAAGACTTGCACCACCGCATGAATTCCTGAAAAACTCAAAATCACGCCCATAATCATGAGGGCCAAAACAAGCCCCAAAATAAAACGCGGCACTCGTCCTTGCCACTTCGCCTTGTATCCAAGCCAGATTGCCGAGATGAAAATGGACCACGAAAAACTCCGATGAATGAGATAGGTCCAAGTTATTGAAACCTCATCGATCCAACTCGCCCGCGAGGCGACTCCCCGCTCCATCATGAGATGATCGGTGACTTCGCGGATTTGCGATCCCATGGCCCATTCGATCATGACACAGGCCAAAAGAATCATGACCTGTGGTCTCGAGGGTCCCTGGATCACTGGTCGCGATTCTCGATCCCTGCCACCGGCCCAATAGATATACGTGAGAATGAAGAGCTGAAAGAAGGCCAAGGCCATGTGGAGCGTGACCACCCCCGCCCGGAGTCCGCTGGCGACGACGAGGATTCCCGTGAGGGCACTAATAATAACCAAACTGAATGCCGCGACCCCAAGGCGCGGTAAATTCCTGGTCCGCAGACAGGCCATCATCAGGAGGAAATTGACGAGCAAGACCGGTAAGGCGAGAAGGCGGTTGATAAATTCAATCCAAGTTTGAACCGGGTCATAGCTCGCCACCAAACTTTCGACCGTGATCTCGTCAGCATCGAGACCAAATCGTGTGGCAGATTTTTTGAAGCGAGGCAGGGTGCGCTCGAGATATTCCGCATCGACATCTTCGACACTGGTTGGAGGAATCAGTTCGCCCCAGCAGGTTGGCCAATCCGGGCAACCGAGGCCGGAACCAGAGACCCTGACAATGGCCCCGGCAAAAATGAGGACGATCAGGAGAACAATCGAGATAAGGGCCAATCGCTGCACACCGTTTTTTCGCACAGAGAGACCTTAGCGTAACAATCAGGGAAGACAACCATGGCGGCAGTTCTTCCTTCTTAACTCCTCTTTTCGGGGGCGATTCCTGACAAATCGATTTCGTCCGAGATCAAGGCATTTGCGTCCAGCCCTCCGTCAACTCTCTCAAGGTCGAGAATGGGATGCCTTTTCTCCTTAGTGATCGCAACAGCCATCCAGCGAAGCTCATCCGAGTTATCGAGCATGACTTTTAGGACCATCGTGAGGGGGACCGCGAGAAACATGCCCACGGGTCCCCAGACAAATCCCCAGAAAAGGACTGAGATGATGACGACCAAAGTTGAAAGACCGAAACGACGTCCCATGAGCATGGGCTCTAGAAAGTTTCCGAGAAAAATATTAATGGAGATATAACCGACACCGACCGCGAGGGCACTAGGCCCCCCATCGACGAGATAGGCCAAAACGAAGGGAGGAACACCGGCAATGATGGAGCCGATGACCGGAATAAAGTTGAGACCAAAGGCAACAATTCCCCACAAGACGTAGAAGTCTAAGCCAGCGGCCCAGCAGAGGAAACCAGCGAGAAATCCAGTCGCTAGACTCACCACCGTTTTCATGGCGAGATACCGTTGGATGTCTGCGGTGGCGTTCATGATGCGATCGAGGTTCGGTCCCCGAGCTTCGAGAATAGCATTCACCCGACGACCAAACATGCGAGCCTCACTTAGCATGAAGACCGTCAGGATCAGGATCAGTAAAGTGCTCCCGAGGAAGGACACAACCCAGCTGGCGACGTCCTTGCCCAAACTAAAGAGCTGACCTCGATTGATGATACTCTCGCCATCGCCGCTGACGTCCTTACCCGAGCTGAAAAACTGGCCATTGTCGTTCTTATCAACGATCCCGTCATTCTCGTCGGGGAGGTCCTTTCCTGAGCTGAAAAGCTGACTTCCGTCTCCGAATTTCTCAACCGAGGTGCTTGCTACGGGAATTTGCCACTTTTCGAGGAGGTCTACGACGGTCGCCGAGACTTCCGCGATTTTGACGGTCAAGGCAGGATAGTATTTATCCTGCCATTTCGATTCCAGATCACCTGTTAAAGTGATCACAATGATAACAATTCCGGTTAAAAAGGCAAAATCGACGAGAACTGTCAGCAAAACCGCGATTGGAAGAGGGACCCGGCGTTTTCGCAGCCATGAGGTGATCGGAAAAGAAACCGTTGCAATGAAAGCAGCGAGTAGGACAGGCACGAAAAAGTCTTGTCCAAGCTTGAGTCCAGAGACCAATACCACGACCGCAGCGGCGGTTACAAGAATGCGGGTCGCTTGCAGCTTGGTTGCTTCGTCGGACATCGGTGTGAGGCGGCGAAAAAGATTTCAACAACTTTTCGCTCCCACACCCTAAGTCAATTCCCCTTTAGTGATAGTAAAAACCAAGCAAATTTATGAAATCGGTAGGACCCGCTCGAAAGGGAATTCGCTCACGGGCATGGCTTAGCGACTGCCATGAACTCGGTCAGCCAAAAAACCGGTGAGAGGACTGGTCGCGGAGGCCTCATGGGAGCCCTCGGGAAGCCCCATTTCAAAGGCGTCACGTCCAGCTTCCACTGCCATCCTGAAGGCCCTTCCCATGCGGCAGGGATCGGAGGCAATGGCAATGGCGGTATTAACGAGCACCGCATCGGCGCCCATTTCCATTGCTTCGGCGGCATGGCTGGGGGCACCGATTCCGGCATCGATCACGACCGGCACTTGAGCCTGATCGATGATGATGCGAATTTGGTCGCGGGTAGAAATCCCCCGATTACTGCCAATCGGCGCGCCCAGTGGCATGACGGTGGCGGTGCCCACTTCCTGGAGTCGTTTTGCCAAAACCGGGTCGGCATTGATGTAGGGCAGAACGATGAAACCTTCTTTGACGAGCTGCTCAGCCGCTTTCAGAGTCTCAATCGGGTCTGGCAAAAGATAGGTTGGATCTGGGTGGATCTCGAGTTTCACCCACTTCGGAAGACCTGCGGCGGCCGCCAAGCGCGCGAGGCGAATGGCTTCCTCGGCATTCATCGCTCCGCTCGTATTGGGGAGAAGGAGATACTTCTCCGGGTCGATGAAATCAAGAATGTTGGCAAAAGGATCCCTCTTTCCACTGAGGTCAGCGCGCCGGAGTGCGACGGTGACGATTTCCGTCCCAGAAGCGGCCAAGGCATCACCCATGAGTTCGTTGGACGGAAATTTTCCCGTTCCGAGCATAAGTCGCGAGCCGAACACGCGCCCTGCAATTACCAATGGTGATGACATGATCTCTTTGTCAGCTTAAGCTTAGGAAGGAATCAAGTCAGAGACAGCCTCGCGCTCGCTTGCAAGCTCGGCGATAGACGCGTCCACTTTGGCCCGGGAAAATTCATCGAGTTCAACGCCCTGAACCACTTCCCAAGTGTTGCCATCGCTACGGATGGGCATGGAAGCAATGAGGCCCTCGGGAATTCCGTACGAGCCATCGGAACAAACCGCGACGCTGGTCCAGTCGCCCGCCGGAGTTGGTGTGGTGAGAGAACGGATGGTATCAACAACGCCATTGGCAGCGGAAGCGGCGGAACTTGCCCCACGTGCTTTGATGATGGCAGCGCCACGTTGTTGCACGGTGGCGATAAACTCACCTTCGAGCCAAGCTTGATCTGTGATCACGCTAGTGACAGGTTGCCCTTTAATCTTGGCATTGGTGAAGTCGGGATACTGGGTGGCCGAGTGGTTTCCCCAGATGCAGAGATTTGAGACGTCGTTACTATGAACCCCGGCCTTGGAAGCCAGCTGGCTTTTGGCGCGATTTTCATCGAGGCGGGTCATGGCGAAGAACTGCTCTTTGGGAACACCAGCGGCATTGTTCATCGCGATCAGACAGTTGGTATTACAAGGATTCCCGACAACAAGCGTGCGGACATCGGAAGCGGCATTGGCGGCGATGGCCTGCCCCTGCCCGGTAAAAATCTTACCGTTAATTCCGAGAAGGTCATTTCGCTCCATACCCGCTTTACGAGGCACCGAACCGACGAGGAGAGCCCAGTTGGTATCGCGGAATCCTTCCGCCAAATCACACGTTGGGACGATCTCGTTTAAGAGAGAAAAGGCACAGTCTTCGAGTTCCATGACCGTTCCTGCAAGAGCTCCCATTGCGGGTTCGATCTCGATGAGGCGGAGGTTCACCGGTTGGTCGAGTCCGAACATGGAGCCCGAGGCGATACGAGTGAGAAGGGCGTAGCCGATTTGACCGGCGGCGCCAGTGACAGAAACTGTGATAGGAGCTTTCATAGACCACTGCTCTTACTCCCACCTTGGCGGTTGGTCAATGGATGTCAGCCGGAATTTTCAGAGGGGCCAAATCACCGGAATCAAGAGCGAAGCGACAATCCAGAGAATGACCGCCAAGGGGAATCCCGCCCGAAAGAAATCGCCGAACTGATAGCCACCCGCACCATAAACGAAGGTGTTCGTTTGGTAACCGATGGGGGTCGCGAAACTGGCCGAGGAACCAAACATGACCGCCGCGATAAAGGGCTTAGGATCCACCCCGAGTTCCACTCCGACGATGATCGCCAGCGGAGTCAATAATGCCGCCACGGCATTATTGCTCACCATCTCGGTCAGCACCGCCGCGAGGAGATAGATGAGCGAAATCAAAATACGGGGATCCATGCCATGGGTCGAACTTATGACCTTCATTGCCAGGATTTTGGCCACCCCCGAATATTGTAGGGCCTGCCCCAGAGCGAGCATCCCGATGATGAGAAACAAGACCTTCCACTCAATCGATTGGTAAGCCTCGGAAGGATCGATGCAGCCCGTCACGAGGACAAAGACGGCCGCGCATAAGGCCACTTGGACAATCGGAATGGCCGGAATCACGTTGATGCCAGAGAGCAGCCCCACGACCATGAAAGCAAGAATTGCCGCGATCGCGAATGGGGCCTTCTTTGAGCGAATGGCGATCTCCTTGGGCTCGCTCAAGTTCACAAAATCCTTCAACTCGAAAAGCTGTTGCATCCGCCGGGCCGGGCCTTGCACGAGGAGAGTGTCGCCAAATGCGAGCTTTTCATGCTCAAAGCTTTCGCGGAGATTCCGCCCCCGCCGATGAACCGCGGCGATAATGACACCATATTTCTGGCGAAAATTCAGCTCCTTCAGACTCTTCCCCGCGAGGGACGAATCAGGCCCAATGATCCCCTCCATCATGACCGCTGATTCGGTGCGGACACCTTCCAGTCCGAGTTGGTCCGAGGTGTCTTGCGTGATACCATCTTGGTCTGCGAGTCCCATCAGATCCCCTAACCTGCCCTTAATAATGACCTCATCACCTTCCTCGAAGACGATTTCGTCGAGTCCCTGTTGAATGCGGTTTCCATCCCGCACGACATCGATCACCCTCGCCTTCTTCATCTTCTTCAGGGAGGACTCGATGAAATTTTGCCCAATGAGGGGTGACTTTTTGGAAACATAAGCGCGGGTGATGAACTCGCGCGAGTCCTTGCTATCGATCAAAGCCGCCAAGGTCACGCGGTCGGGGAGAAGCTTCTTCCCGATCGTTAAAAGATACACAAAGGTAATCGCAACAAAGACAATCCCGAGCGGGGTGACATCGAAGAAACCAAAGGCGTAGTCCGGATGCTCAGCAGCCGCAATCCCCGAGGCCACGAGATTTGTCGAGGTTCCAATGATTGTGATCGTTCCGCCCACAATGGCGGCATAGGAAAGAGGAATGAGGTATTTCGAGGCCCGCCAATCCTTGCGACGGCAAATCCCAAGGACGATGGGCATAAAAACAACCACCACCGGGGTGTTGTTCATAAAGGCGGAGAGCCCAGCCACGATGAAGATCATCATCACGAGCATGCGCGTGGGGCTTTGGCCCGCGGTGCGCTCAAACCAATGTCCCAGGATCTCAATCACTCCAGTTCGTTCCAAGGCCGCGCTTAGGACAAACATACAGGCCACGGTGATCGGAGCCGGATGCGCAAAGACCCGCAGGGCATCCGCATTAAACATCCGGATGGCATTGACGAGCGCCTCTCCCTGGAGTTCGGGTGACGGCGCCGGGACCGCAATTGGAAGCACCCCGATCAGGACACAGGTGACGAGAGCGCCCAATGCCACGACCTCGGGCGAAACCCATTCCTTGATAAAACTCGTAAATACGAGCAGAACGAGCACCCCGAGAGCAATTTGTTGCCAAGTTTCAACCATGAAGAACTGGCGCGATTGTGACTCGCCACCGCCCATCGGGAAACCTTAAATCGTGATCGTGATAAATCCCTATCTGCCAGCAGCGCCCGACGACCTTGGCCCCGAACACACTCGGCGTCATCGCCGCGACTGCGGATCTGAATTCCATCGAGCCTGCCACGAACTTTCCCAGTCACTCTGGTGTCAGCGGAAACCCGCCCAAGCAATTCTCCAGCTCAATAAAGCGGCAATGGTCCCGGATCTCCCGGCTCCCTACCCCGCCCTCGCTTGGTATCTCATTCATCGTTCGCATGACTCATTCATTGGAAACCCCGTGCGCCACTTCCAACATCTCGCCTCGCGAATGTCCGGAAATCACGCCGAACTCCGGAGTTGGCGAGCTTGGGCCTGTTTTCACCTCGCCGAAGAAATCCTCCCTCCGTCGGACTATCCCCGCGACGCCGAACAGATCGAAAAAGAAGGCCTCGAAATCCCGTCCCAAGACGAAGTCGAAAAAAATCTACCCTCTTGTGACTCATCCGGCTTGTCTGCAGCAAAAGGTCTCGTTAGAACCCCCCTCATTAAGCGCCCATAGCTCAACTGGATAGAGCACCGCACTTCTAATGCGGGGGTTGCAGGTTCAAGTCCTGCTGGGCGCGCCACTTTCCACTCCATGTTTATCGTCTTTGAAGGCATCGACGGCACCGGTAAGTCCACGCAGGTTGGACTACTCGCCGTGGCACTCGGGGCGAGGGGGCGCGAAGTCATCACTTCGAAAGAGCCCACCGACGGACCGCACGGCACCCGGCTTCGCCAATCGGCTGAAACCGGACGACTCTCGCCTCAGGAAGAACTCGATCTCTTTCACCGTGATCGTAAAGAGCACGTCGAAACTCTTATCAAGCCCGCCCTTGCCCGAGGCGCGGTTGTCATTCTCGACCGCTACTTTTTTTCAACGATGGCCTACCAAGGGATCCGTGGTTTCGACCCAGCCGAAATCCGCCGGATCAACGAGGAATTCGCGCCCCTCCCCGACCTCGTCTTCATCCTCGAACTCGAACTCGACACCGCACTTTCCCGCATCGGCGTCCGGGATGGTCAGGCCAATGAATTCGAACAACGCGACGCGCTGCAAAAGTGCCACGATGTCTTTGCGTCGCTCGATGACAATTTCATCCGTCGTATCGATGCCAACCAGACTCCCGCAGAAGTGCACCAAGCGGTCCTGAAGCTTGTTCCAGTCAAGCCCCCGACGGGATCGGGAGATTTGCCCTGAGTTTCAGAGTTAAGGCTTCGACACCGATCTTCAAGATACCGGAAGCCGAGTCTCGACCCAGGGGACAAAGAGTGAAAAAGAGAACCGCAAATTCGACGCTCCAGCCTCGCGACATTCCGGGGCTTCGTTCACGGGCCCTCCTTTCTCCTTTGCCGATTTCTTGTTCAAAGCGATTGCTTCCTTTACAAAGCGCGCTCCAAAGTTTGACGAAACAAGACGATGGCCAGAATGAGAATGGTCGCTTGTTTCGATTTTATCGTCCAAGGAATATCGTCTAAAGCTCGTGTGGTTTGACTTCTTGGGATCGTTCTCTGGTGACCTCATTCCTATCAAAACCTCTTCCATGAAACGCTACTCTGGGCGGACGCGGTGTAAAATTCGGGGAGTTCCAGCGGCAATCCTGGTAACCGTGTGAGAGGTTTCGACACCACCGGAGGGCACGCTGCCGACCGCTTCCGTCCAGGAATCGGCGACGAGATCTGCCGAGAAGTCGCTGGCGTAGTTTCTTCCAGGGGTCGAGTTCCACTGACGCCGAGGTGCCTGCAAGCAGCGGCGGGGCCTCCGTGAATTGGTTCCTCCGACCTCGGGCGCCTTGTAGCCATTTATGATGACATTGGCAAAATCGCTACCAGCGAAGGCGATCGAGGCCGTCGTGATGCTGGCCCCCTCTTTAAAGTTCCAAAAGCGAACTAGGTCAGCATGAGGAAAGAGTGCCGATGACAAGAAGGCGGCGACAGATCTCGTCGTGATTCGAGAAAACTCCCGTCGATGAAAAAGACAGATCCAAGATTTCGCAACTCACGGCACGGCTAGCAAGAACGATTTACGAGCAAGGCTCACGTTCGCATTCCGCATGCGTGGCACGGCGATTGCGAGACGCGAGCGTGATTTTGAGGTGTGTCCCCTCATTTTTTTCTAAGAGCGGGATCCCGGAGATCATCCCTGAAGTCATCTCCCTTGGGAGGATTCTCTTGTCATCGCATCGAATACGGGCGAAAGTTCTCTCATCATGACAGACGCCTCTTCTGCTTCAAATTCCGCCGCTTTTGCTGATGCTCCCGATGCTGGATCCGCCGCTGATGACCTCCGGGCCGCTGCGGAGGGAAAGGCCCCGAAGCGTAGGACTTCCAAGACCGAGCAAAAGGCTCTCGCCCTCAAGGAGGCCGCCGCTCAAAAAGCCGCTCAACTCAGGGACTTCGCCGGTGAAAAAGCCAGTGATCTCAAGTCAGTGGCCGCCGAAAAAATCGAAGCCATCCGAGACGGAGCCGGAGGAACCACTGGCAGTTTCCGGGGTGTTGCTTCCGAGCAATGGGAGGACACCCGCGAAAAAGCGCGTGAACTTCAGGTCTCCATGGAGGACTACGTTCGTGAGAATCCCACCAAGGCAATTCTCACTGCTGTCGGCGCCGGATTCGTGCTGGGACTTCTGATCCGCCGCTAAGGAACAGCGCATGGTCTCCGGCGAACCAGATTCCCCCTCCGATGGTGAAACATCGGGCTTGAAGCAAGAATTGCACTCTTTTCTGAAGGAGGCCTCGGCGCATGCCAAAATCCGGGGCGAACTTCTGGCGATTGAGAGCAAGGAAGCAGCCGGACTTTACGGTCGCGCCTTCGGCTTGGCCCTTGCAGGCGCGATTCTTCTCTCCGTTTCCTATTTCCTCTTCCTCGCTGGAGCAATCGGAATCCTAGGGCAACTGATCTCGGGATCCGGGATTTCCTGGGCGAATTGGATCGGGGCCTCCTGGATTTGTGCGACCCCACATCTGATCATCGGGCTTTTACTGATCAGGAAAAGCAAAAATGCTGGTGCAGGCGCAAGGGCCCATGTTTTTGAAGACACCCGTGGCGAACTTAAAAAAGACCAACAATGGCTGACGAACGAAAGAAAGCATTAGTGGCAGAGATGGACCTGCAGCGCCTTCGTATCTCCGCAGACTTCAAGTCGGTGAAACGGCAACTTCATCCGGGCCACCAATTCAAGCAGTCTCTTCACAAACACCCCGGCCGATGGGCTGCCGGGAGCGCCGGGGTCGCTTTTGTCACCTTGCGACTCCTGCGTTCTAGAAAAGTCATCTCCAACAACCGGTCGAAAAAACGGGGGCTTTTACTCCGAACCGGGAAGCTCATTTTCAATCTGGCCCGCCCTGCCCTCACTGCATTCGTGCTCAAGCAGGCTCAGGAATACGCCGAAGGCAAAATTGGACCCGATCCTGACAATTCCATGCTTGGCGGCCCGCCGCAAAAGTGATTTCTCTTAGCCGTCAGATTTCTCCATCTCTTTCTCTCTTAATCGCACACACTATCCATGTCAGAACACGAAGTCCTCGCTCACGTTGACGAGTATCTCCAGATCGGAATCGAATACGATTGTTCCGATGTCCACCTTCCCACCGGTTACCCTCCCGCTTGGCGCCGTTTCGGAAGTCTCTCGCCCATCTGGGATACCCACCCACCGCTGGCTGCAGAGGACACCGAGCGACTCGCTCGATCATTCCTCGATGATAAAAATTGGGCGCGACTTCAGGAAGTCGGGGACGTCGATTTCGCCTACGCTAATACCGACGGTCGCTTCCGAGCCTCCGTCGTGAAACAGCGTCTCGGTTACGAGATTGTCTTCCGAATCATTTCGACCGACATCCGGACGATGGAGGACCTCGGTCTCCCCATCAAGCACATCAAGCCTCTCACCCGTTATCAAAACGGTCTTATCCTCATCACAGGCTCGGTGGGTTCGGGTAAGTCCACCACCATGGCGGCGCTTGTTGATTTCATCAACAAAGATCGTGAAGATCACATTCTCACTCTGGAAGATCCCATCGAGTATGTCTTCAAGTCCCAAGGATGCCACGTGAACCAACGCGAGGTCGGAGCTCACACCGAGTCCTTCCCCCGCGCGCTCCGCGGAGCTCTCCGGGAAGATCCCGACATCATCATGGTCGGTGAAATGCGTAACCTCGAGACCATCCAGCTCGCCCTCACCGCAGCTGAGACCGGTCACCTCGTTCTTGCCACCCTCCACACTGGTAACGCCCCTCGGACCCTCGACCGCGTTCTCGACGTTTTCCCGGTTGAGCAACGGGCTCAGATCCGGATCATGGTTTCCGAATCTCTCCGCGGAGTCGTTTCCCAACAACTCGTCCCGAGAGCGGACGGCACTGGTCGCGCGCTTGCGCTCGAACTCCTCGTGAACACCGCCGCAGTCTCTGCCACCATTCGTGATGGTAAGACCTTCATGCTCCCGGGCATCATGCAGACTGGTAAGAATGTCGGTATGATCACAATGGATGAATCCCTCCGCAATCTTTACACCCAAGGAATCGTCTCCCAGGAAGAGACGATGTACCGATGTGAGGACAAGCAACAAATGAAGCTCTTCTTCCAATCTTAATTTCATAACACAACACACTTTTTGGCATGGCTAAACTTGACCGTCTTTTTCAACACCTCGTCGCTTCCGGAGGTTCCGACCTTCACCTTTCCGAGGGTTCTCCGCCCAAGATCCGCGTCCACGGTGGCGTTTCCGCAATCCCTGATGAACCCATCCTGGGGCATGATCAAATCCGCGAATTCCTCGAAGAGATTTGCGAGCCCACACCATTTGCCCAGTATCTCGAAAGCGGTGACCTCGACTTCGCCTATGAAATGGATGAAAAATCGCGCTTCCGGTGTAACTACTTGAAGCAGCAAAACGGGCTTGGGGCTGTTTTCCGTCTTATCCCGACGGAGATCGCCTCAATCGAGGATCTCAGCCTCCCCATTGTGATCAAAGAATTCGGTCATATGCGCTCGGGTCTTGTCCTCGTCACCGGCCCCACCGGATCGGGTAAATCAACCTCACTCGCGGCATTGATCGATTACATCAATACCAACTTTAGTCGCCACATCATCACAATTGAGGAACCCATTGAGTTTGTGCATTCGAGTAAACGATCAATTGTTACCCAGCGGGAGGTGCCTATCCAGACTCCCGAGTTCTCCGATGGACTGCGTGCCTGTCTTCGTGAAGATGCCGATATCGTCCTCGTGGGCGAGATGCGGGACCTCGAGACAATCTCACTTGCTCTCACCGCAGCGGAAACCGGACTCCTCGTCTTTGGAACGCTCCATACCAACAATGCCCGTAAGACAGTCGACCGAATCATCGACGTTTTCCCATCCGACCAACAATCACAGGTCCGCACCATGTTGGCGGCTTCCCTCCGGGGTGTCGTGGCCCAGCTCCTCTGCAAGCGAGTTGATAAACCCGGTCGTGTTGCGGTGAATGAGATCCTCTTCGCGACTCCCGCGGTTGCCGCTATCATCCGAGAAGGTGCCACCCAAAAACTTTACGACGTCATCATTGGCGGTAAGGCACTGGGCATGCAGTTCATGGACGACGCCATTTTTGAGAAGCTCCAAGCTGGTATGATCTCGCCTGAGGAAGCCTATATGAAGTCGATCGAGAAAGGACGTTTTGCCCCTTTCCTCCCCGAGGAAGATAAAGCGCTCGCCAATTCCGGCGGCGGTTAATTGGCAGAGTCTCTGGTCATAATCCCGATACTTTCAGCGATTGCGGCACTTGCCGGGATCGCTTTTTTCTTGCTTAAGGTCGGCCTCCTGCCTGCCCCTAAACAGTCAGCCTTATCCCTTGGCGCACTCTTGCAAAATGCGGAGACGCGCAAGGGCACTGCCATCGGCAATGACCTTCCTTGCTTTCACCAAGCCGTGTTCGAGATGGTCAGCCAAGCCGGCGCAAGCGAGAGCGGCTGCAGAATTTAAAAGGACCATGTCCCGTTTGGGACCATCTTCTTTACCCGATAGAATATCCTCCAAAATGGTGGCGTTCACTTGGGCATCCCCGCCTTGGAGATCTTCCACCGACGAGACCCTCAACCCGAAATCGGAAGGTTTCACCTCCTCGTCCACCTGTCCCTGGTAACGGCCCGCTTTACAAATCCTAGTGGGACCCATGAGACTGACCTCATCGACCGACCGACCATCTGCAGTTGAGCCATTGACAACCCAAGCGCTATCACGGCCCAGTCGTTGCAAAATCTCCGCAAAGACCGGGCAAAGACCCTGGTCAAAGACTCCTACTAACTGACACTCGGGATTGGCGGGATTAAGGAGTGGTCCAATCAAGTTGAAAATTGTCCGCTGCCCCTGCTTGGCCAACAGTTTACGCACCGGCGCAACCGCTTTAAAGGCCGGGTGATATTTGGGGGCAAAGAGAAAGCCCACGCCCGCCCTCTCAAGGCAAACTCCTACCTGCTCAGAGGGGAGATCAATGGCAATCCCAAGAGCCTCCAGGACATCGGCGCCTCCACTCTTCGATGTGACGCCGCGATTTCCATGCTTCACGACCACTCCCCCTGCTGCCGCCACGAGAAACATACTCGTGGTCGAGACGTTGAAGAGATCGAGCTTATCCCCTCCGGTGCCACACACATCGATCGTGGGCCCGTCGAAAGATTGCCCATAAAAGGAGGGCTTTTCAGCCTTCTCCAGAAAGACGGAGACGAATTCGGCAATTTCCGCAGCTGTTTCCCCCTTCTCGGCGAGTGCCTTAAGGAGATGAGCCTTCTTTGCCACATCACCCGCCCCATCCAAAAGAAACTCTGCGGCAGCGGCAACTTCACGAGGCTGCAGCTCTTCTTTCCGTTCGAGGTGATGTATCAAAGTGTCCATAAAGCGAGGCTATCACACCCCCCGGACCGGACCAAGAATTTCACGCTCAATCGAGGGCCATGACTCCGTCCTGGATCGTGAAGATCCGGTCTCCGTGCCGCGAAAGGCTAGTGTCATGAGTCACTACCACCAAAGTGGCATTCTGTTCTTCAACCACCTCCATCAAGATTTTCATGACCTCGTCACTGTTGGCGGAATCGAGATTTCCCGTCGGCTCATCCGCAAAGATGATTGAGGGTGAATTCACCAAGGCTCGCGCGATCGCAACCCGTTGTTGCTCGCCTCCGGAAAGCTCAGCCGGCAGATGATCTCCTCTCTCCGAAAGTCCGACCCGGTCGAGGGCCTCCTTGGCTCGTGCGACCACGGCTTTGCCACCGATGAGACCTGGCACGAGGACATTCTCAATCGCGGTGAGCTCCGGGAGCAAAAAGTAATTCTGGAAAATATAGCCAATTTTCTTATTGCGGAGACGGGCCTGATTTCCGGAGGAAAGAGCGTAGAAATCGGTGCCGTCGATATAAACGCTGCCCCTATGGGGATGCTCCAAGCCGGCCAAGGTGTACATCAAGGTCGTCTTACCCGCTCCGCTGGGACCACACAGAAAGACCTTCTCGCCGGCCTCAATCTTCACATCGATCCCCTTAAGAACTTCAATCTCCTTCTTAGCCAGCATGAAGGAGCGATGGATCTGTTTCGCTTCGATCATCGACTCCCGATACTCTCGATGGTTTGGAAGATCGCAGTGATCATGAGATAGGCCATGGACCCGATCAGGACCGCCATCACAAGCAATACCGCAGGCATGATTAACGCCATAATCGCTTGCAGCGAATTGTTGAGTTCCTTGTCAAAACGATCAGCGGCCTTCCTCAGTGATTTGTCGATCTTCCCCGTCTGCTCACCCACCGAGACCATATCGACCAAGAGAGGTGAAAAGGCCCCTGACCGACTCAACGACGCCGAGAGCGATCGTCCATCACCCACCCATTCCAGCATCTCCTCAAGATGCGCTTGGAGATAGAGATTGGGCGTGGCATCCTTTGTGAGTTCCAGTGCTCTGAGCAAGGGAAGTCCATTCCCGACGAGATTAGCCATGGTCTCAAGAAACTGAACGTAGAATCGATGCTCGATAACCCGACCAAAGAGCGGGATCTTTAACTTCGCCCGATCCCAGGTTGGTCGATTTGCATCATTATCCTTCCAAGCCTTGAAGAGGATCAGGAAGGCGGCTATCACGAGCACAATCACGATCCACCACTTCATGAAGAAATCAGAAGTTCCCATCAAAAGCTTGGCACCGAGAGGAACCTGTCCCCCCGCACTATTCTCAATCAGCCCGGTAAGCTGTGGAATCAATTGGGTCACAAAGACAATCCCCACCCCAATTCCGGCGGCCACAAGGAAACACGGATAGATGAGAGCAAGGACAACTTTTCCCTGAAGCTCCTGGAGAGTCTTCAGATAGTGCGCTTGTCTCTCAAGAATCGTATCGAGTGCACCACTCGCCTCACCCGCCGCCGCGAGATTGCAATACAACGATCCAAAACTAGGACTGACGCGGCGCAGTGATACCGAAAAGCTATTCCCATCGCGGACAAGTTGACGAATCTTCGAGGAGACTAATTTGAGGTTTCCCAGTTCTTGGCGCCCTTCCATGGCCCGCAAGGCGGGCTCCAACTGCAGGCCTGCCGAGAGCATGTCGGAGAGTTCCTCGGTGAAGAGAACAATCTCAGAGCGCTTGAGCTTGATCGGCCCCTCGGGGATGACCTCATCCTCAGCGACCTTCTTTTTGCCAACCGCAGGGGCCGCTTTCTTCCCAACCGCTTTCTTCGCCGGGGCCTTAACGGTGGGCCCTTGATTGATGGAAACGGGTTGCAATCCCTTCCGATCCAGTTGACGCAGGGCTTCACCCCGATCACCGGCATCGAGCGATCCCGTCACTACGGAACCACTTCCACTGAGAGCCTTATAGGTAAAACTTGCCACGATTTTTATTTTTAAAATTCAATTAGTCTGCCGCTAGATCGGTCGCGGTAACAGACACGACCTCTTCGATCGTGGTAATGCCCTTCATCACCTTGTGCCAACCATACTCACGCATGGGAACAAAGCCGTCTTTTAACGCCTGCGCTCTCAAGGTTGAAGAATCCGCCGCCTTCGCCACCAGTTCCTCCATCTTGTTTCCGATCAGGATGACTTCGTAAATTGCAAGTCGTCCTGAGAACCCCGTGTTTCGACATTTATCGCAGCCGACTCCCGTAAAGGCCTGCCCTGTGATCTCATCCGGAATGCCCAGACGGTGACGCTGATCCATGGGTACCTCAACAGGCACTTTGCAGTGAGCGCAGAGTCGCCGCACCAAGCGCTGCGCCAAGAAGGCCCGCACCGAAGCCGCCACGAGGAATGGCTCCACACCCATATCGACCAATCGGCTAATTCCGCCGATGGCGTCGTTGGTGTGAAGGGTCGAGAATACTAGGTGACCGGTCAGTGAGGCCCTGATCGCAATCTCAGCCGTCTCAAGGTCACGAATCTCTCCCAGCATCACGATATTCGGGTCCGCACGCAGAATGGAACGAAGTCCACTCGCGAAGGTCAGACCAATCTCGCTCTTCACCGCGATCTGCATCACCCCTTCGAGCTTATTCTCCACCGGATCCTCAATCGTCACGATTCGGGTGTCGGAGGTGTTGAGCTCACTTAGGAAGGAGTAAAGGCTGGTCGACTTACCTGACCCGGTGGGTCCGGTGATGAGAATAATCCCGTTGGGGAGTTTCAAAATGTTGGTGATCTTCTTGAGCACGAAATCCTCCATGCCCAGAAGCTCAACGTTAAACTTCTCTTGGTTCAAAAGACGCAAACTTACGGACTCCCCCTCAACGGTGGGGACGGTCGCAACACGAACGTCGATCGAGGTCCCTTCAAACTGGAGGTTAATCCGGCCATCCTGAGGAAGTCGGCGCTCGGCAATATCAAGCTTCGACATGATCTTAAGACGGGCAATCACGGATGACTGCAGCGACTTGATCTGATCAGGCACTGCAATGTCGATAAGACCACCGTCAACCCGATAGCGAATCCGGAGATTGTCGACTAAGGGCTCGACGTGGATATCAGTGGCCTTCTGATCGAGAGCTTCCCGGATGATCTGGTTCACGAATTTCACCACGCTGGCCTCCTCGTCCTCGACCTCGTCAATAACACTGGCCTCATCCTTCATTTCAAGGCTGTCCAGATCGAGATCGCGGCCTTCGAGAAGCTGCTCAAAAGTGTCCGCACCCACACCATAAAGTTTACGAAGTGATTCGTGCACTCTCCGGCGTGATGCCATGTGCCACACGATCGGCATATCGATCGCCTGGGCCGCCGCTTGGCGGGCCATCAGATTGAGAGGATCGTAAGTCGCCATGTGGAGGCGGATGTTATCACCTTCGCCTTCGAGTCCGATCGGCAGGACGCGATGCTTGAGGGCAATCTGGGGGCCACAGGCCGCTCGAAGCGGCAAGGGGCTCTCGAACGGTGGGATCTCAGGGAGCCACTCCATATGAAGATCTCCAGAAAGATGCTCCATGTAGGGCTCCTCATCGACGAGACCGCTGTCTAGGATGTCGTCCAAAGGAGAACTCTGGCGTTGGCTGGCCTCATCCACCGCCTCTTGGAGGGCGACTAGATCAGAGCAGCCCGTTTCGCGGGCAGGCTTTAGAAGGAGCTCGGTCATTTGTAAGGTTAGTATCGATAAAACGCGCGCCGTTGAAAGTTCTGTCTATGGGAATGTTGAGTATTTTAAACTTTTTGCAAGTGGCGTGGTTTTCCGTTGCGCGAATCGGTTCGCGAGCCTAAGATCCCGCGTCTGCCTCATGCGCCAGAAGTGGTTGATTGGCCGACCCGATATTATTAAAAATGGGGGTGGCCCCGGAGGACCAATGTCATGCCTTTACTGGAAGACAGCGGACCAAAGGATACCCCCAACCTGTTGAGCTTCGGGAAAGCGGCTCATGTGCCACGGACGGTGAGGCAGTAAACTTAAAACCCGCTCTTTTAGAGGGCGGGTTTTTCGTGTTCGGAGTTGAACGATGGCTTACTGAACTGGGAACTCGCCCGATTTGAACCTTTGATTTTGTTGATGCAGCTCCCAACGACTCGCGGAGCGGCCAAAGACCTGATTCTCAAGAGAAAGGGTGCTCCATTTCAAGGCTGCTTCCCTGTCCTTACGGGCAAAGTAAATCTCGCCCATGGTATCAAGATACGCCGCCGACTGGGGATTAATCTTCAGAGCGATCTCCAGATATCCTTCTGCCTCATCAAGGCAGCGATTTGCGCGTGAGGCCAACCAGGCAAAGTTGTTATGGGCGTTATCATCCTTCGGGAACATTTGAATGACTTCTCTGGCATGGCGGGCCGATTCGAAAAACAACTGGTCGTGGAGTTCACGCAAGCCCACCTCCCTGATCACCGGGAAAAGTTCGTTCGCAAGATAACCATCCCGGGGGAGGATGCGGTGCGCTTCCACGAAAGCTGATACGGCCTTGACGACATCGCCATCTGCCATCGCCAATGCGCCCCGCGCCACCAGGATTTGGAAGCGATTCCGCAAATAGTAAACACCGTAGCCGATCCCGCCGTTGGCCGAGGTCAGCGCAACCACCTCGCGATAGGCGAGAGCCTCCTGCCAATTCCCAAGAGTGGCCGCGCCCGCGGAAAGCCCCTCCAAAATATTGCTGACGCCACTGTAGTCACCGGGAGTCGGGAGGATCGGGCTCCGCAAAAGAGCCCTTCGCAGAAGCTCATGTGACTGCTTTACCTCGCCAAATCTCAGATGCTGATCCGAGAACACCGCTAAATCCTTCGAACTCCCGTTTGAAAATAATTCCGCTTTCTTGATGAAATTCTTCCCCCCTTCAATTCCGGCTTTATTAAGAATAAGACCGTATTGGTATAAGGAAGCGACGGCGGGATTTTCAGCGTTCGCGAGAGCCTGCCCCAAGAGTTCGGCGGCGACATTCAGCCGACCACTTTCGAGAGCCAACAGCCCTCGTAAATACCCATTCTGCGCTCCGTTCTCGTCCTGCGCATCTAAGATTTTAAAGAGTTCAGGCTCACGATTGCGGTATTGCAAAATCATAAACATCTGAGCGAGTCCCGCCTGGGGGTCTTCAGCAGCCAAGACATGAGCCAATACTTTTTCAAACACTTCATCATGACGAGCCACGGGAACGAGAAGGTGGCGGCTTGAGAATGAAAAGGTATGCAAAAGGCGTTCCCGGGTTTCCATCTTTGGAGAAATCTCTTTGAGGGTGCGGAAGAGCCAAAGATGCTCATCGTCACTTCCCGAAAGTTTACTGATGAAGGTCGCGGGAAGCGCTTCATGTTCCTCAATCTCCCGAGCTACGGCAGTGAGGACCGACACCGGGGCTGAAAAAATCATCTCTCTGCCTAAAGACCCCAGATCAAGATCCTCCTTGCCCCGGGCGAGATCAAACAAGATAAGGACACACTTGGTGGCATCTGCGATCATTCCACGGGCCTCCAAAAACTCCGCCGCAGCGATCATGCGTCCGACCCCGGAACCGCGCTCGGATTTTTCAATCTCCTGCTCTGCTTTCCCCGCAGTCGTCTTAATCCACCCCTCGCGTTCAGGGGCTTCCGGCAGCCCAATCAAATCACGCGCTTTCGCGTAGTTCTCCTGCATGAGATAATAGTTGATCTTCGTTTCGAGGTATTCCTCGCTTAAACCTTCAATCACTTCTTTGCCATATCCCATCCGAAAAAGATTCACCTGGGCTTCCCCCTCTTCGCTCACCTGCTCGCCAAGATACTCGAGCGCTGCGCGCGCCTTTTTTTGAGCCTCGGCATCTCCCCGATGATTCGCCAAGGCCCATTTGAGATAGTGTTGATTCGGAAGGCCCAGCCCTCCGGCACGGGCTCTGACCTGCGGAAGCGAAGGTTTCCCAAGTAGATACTCAAAATAAGGGACATGATCACCTTCAGCGAGCGCCGCCAAAACCTCAGCGGTCCGATCATCGAGCCGTTTCGCCTCTCGTCGGAGCAGGCCGACATCCCCCTTGACCCTCAGGTAAGCGAGATAGCGAGCTGAGTCCCCCTCATTCACCGGTTCAGCAAGTTTGGCAATCTCCTCGTCCAATCCTCCGGTGACCCGCAGGAGTTCTCCTAGCTGGATCATATTTTTGAACTCATCGCTCAGTCCCAAGACTTCCTTGGCTTCTGCAAATCTCTCTTCATTCAGGAACGTCCTCACGATGCGGGGCATTAACTGCCTCAAAATTCCGTCCATCCGATCAATCACTCTCGGACTGGTCTCATTGCGACGGAGCTTCAGAAAAAAATCAAACTCGCCAAGATCCCGAAGTTTCTCAAGAGCGGCGATTCGCCCCTGGGGAGCCGATTTCAGATAGGCATCAATGAGATCCACCACGACGAGGGGGGTATCCGGTTTGATTCCCAATTTAACTTTCTGCACAATCGTTGCAGCGCGGATCGCGAGTTCCGGATCATCAGCAGCGGCCAATTCCTCAAGAAAAATAATGGCCTCATCTCCGCTCTTCCAAACCTCCTCCATGGCCTTCACTCGGGTTTTGAAATCCTCGGAACCCAGTTCCTGCCTCCATTTCTTGTGTTGCTCATTCACCTCGGCTTGAGCCGGGCAAAATGCACAAATGGTATAAAACGCTGCAAAAGTAATGAGAGACGATTTCATGATGTTTGAACATCTCAAAGGTGGTCGTTTTTCTCCTCCAATCAAGAAATCATCTCACAAGTTCTTCCACGAGGTCAGGAACACTCTCACTGGCCCGCCCATGAATCCTCCGGGAGAACCGACCACTCCCCGCTGTTTCATCGAGATTGACCTCGATCGTTTCCGCGCCTGCCGCCAAAGCAAGCTCCACAAAGCCCGCTGCAGGATAGACCTGTCCGGAGGTCCCGATGGAAATGAAAAGATCTACGGAACTGAGAGCTTCCTCAATCTCCGCGATCCCGTAGGGCCTCTCACCAAACCATACCACATCAGGCCGCAGTTGCCCGCGCTCACCACAATCGCGGCAAACCGATTCTTCGCCAAGGTCGCGCAGGATCTCCTGCCGTTCCCGGCATGACAAACACCGCGCTTTAAGCAACTCGCCATGCATGTGGAGAACGTCTTGGGAACCGCCCCGTTCATGAAGATTATCGATATTTTGGGTCACGAGCAGGACCTCGCCGGCCCACTCCTTTTCGAGTCTCGCGAGAGCACAATGCCCGGCGTTTGGCTCGATACCGGAGAGTAAAAACTTTCGACGTTCATTGTAGAATCGCTGCACCAAGGTGCCATCCTTCGCAAAACCCTCGGGCGTCGCGACATCCTCGACCCGGTGACCCTCCCAAAGACCATCGCCCCCCCGAAAGGTCGGGATTCCTGATTCTGCCGAGATTCCCGCTCCTGTCAAAATGACGATCGAACCACTCATGCCTTCTTCCGAAAGAATCGCATGACACGAAAGAGCACAAAACACGCGAGGAGAACTCCCGATAAAATCAGGGCGTATTTTGAAACCGGAACGACCTCTTCATAGAATCCAATTTCGAGCAGCTTGGCCTCATACTCCGGCGCAATGAATCGCCCCAGAATGAAAAAGATGCCTGAGGTCGCCAAGAGCGTCCATTCGAGAGAAAAGTGTTTTTTCTTCATTTACCGATACAAAAGTTCGCGAAAATCTCGCCCAAAATCTCATCCGTGTCGACAACTCCCGCAATTTCGCCCACCGCCGTCAAGGCCTCGCGAAGGTCAAGGGCGGTGAACTCCGGCTCCTCAGCGGATCGCATTGAGGTAATCGCACGAGCCAGAGAGCGACTGGATCTTTGCAAACACGCTTGATGTCGGGCGTTCACCGCAACGGCATGATCACCCCACTGCGCTTCATCGAGAGAGAGAAGCTCCGCGATCGCCCCTTCCAAACCCTCAAATCCCTCCCCCGATTCACACGAAATCCGTATCCCCTCGTGACTCCGCCAGCTTTCGTGCTCCTGATCTGATTTATTGAGTATCTCAAGACGCCGCGCCCCCTCTTGCAGTTCCATCGCAAAATCCTCCTTGGGCTCACTCAGATCGCGCACCACGAGGACCAAGTCAGCGCGCGCGACCTGACCGCGGGTCATCGCAATTCCTTCGCGCTCGATCTCATCGTCCGACTCACGCACCCCCGCCGTATCGATCAATCTTAAGGGGATTCCCCGCAGATTGACAACCTCCTCAATGGTATCTCTTGTCGTGCCTTCCCGCGCACTGACAATCGCCCGCTGGTATCCCAGGAAACGATTGAGGAGACTCGATTTGCCGACATTGGGCTTCCCATAAATAACGGTGCGGACCCCTTCCCGTAAAATACGGCCCTGATCGGCAGTCGCCAAAAGTGCTTTCATCTTCCCCATCTCACCCTCAAGGGTCTCGCAAAGCCCCTCCCCGACCTCGGGCTCAATATCCTCCTCCGGGAAATCAATGTGGGCCTCCAAATGGGCCGTTGCTCCCAGAAGCTTGGCTCGAATCTTCTCGCAGGTTTTCCCCAGCGTTCCCTCAAGTTGCTCATTGGCGGAACGCAAAGCCAAGGAGGTTTGCGCCGAGATGAGATCCATGACGGCCTCGGCTTGCGTCAAATCGATGCGCCCGTTCATGAAGGCTCGTTGGGTGAACTCACCCGGCCCGGCAGGCTCTGCCCCAAGCTCGAGGAATCTTTCCAAGACCTTCCGCGTCACAACAATCCCGCCATGCCCCGTGAACTCAACAACGTCTTCGCCCGTGTAGCTCGCCGGACCTACGAAGACCAGAATGACGCCTTCATCGATGACCCGTCCATGGTCATCCCTGATCCTCCGAAGTCCGGCATATCTCGCGACCGGAAGCTTGCCACGGCCAAGGGCCGCCTGCGCAATTTGCAGGGCCGAGGGACCGGAGAGACGAATGATCGAAACAGCCCCCATTCCTGGTGGGCTGGCAATCGCGGCAATCGTATTTATCATTTGTAATCTTTACTCGATGAAGGTTATCGCGATCTCCGGCCTCGCAATGCCGGCCATGAAGCGATGTCTAAACTCATGGTCTGAAAATCAAGCACGCTCCCGGCGGCCGACAATTTGATCAAGGGCTTCGAGGCAGCGTTCGTTCTGCGCAGGAGTTCCGATGGAAATCCGAACCCACTCAGGGAGCTTATAACCTCTCATTGCCCTGATGATGATCCCCTGTTTCAAAAGCTCGGAAAAGACACGATCGCCATCGCCCACTTTCACGAGAACAAAATTCGCGTGGCTCGGGACAAACTCCCAACCTCTTTCCGTAAAAGCAGATTCAAGAAAGAGCAATCCCTCGGCATTATTTTTGACAGTCGCCGAGATGTGTTCCTCATCCTGAATGGCCGCGAGAGCACCCGCTTGGGCAATCGCATTGGCATTAAAAGGCTGTCTTGAACGATTCAACATCCCGGCCAGTTCACCCGACATGATCCCGTAACCGATGCGTAAAGCCGAAAGCCCCTGGGCTTTCGAAAATGTTCTCATGATACAAACGTTTCGACCTTCTTTGACATAGCGAATGACATCGGGGGCATCCTTCAAAAACTCATGATAGGCCTCGTCGAACACCGCAATGACATGCTCCGGGAGAGCCGCCATAAATCGATCGATTTCCTCTTGGCCCACCAAGGTCCCAGTGGGATTGTTGGGGTTGGCGATAAAGACCAAGCGGGTCTCAGGCGTGATGGCCGCCAACATCGCGTCCAAATCGTGAACAAATCCCGGATCTGGAACCTCAATATAATCCGCGCCAAAAAGGGTGGCCATGAGCTTGTAAACCACGAAGGCATGCTCTGCGGCAATCAGAGAGACCCCCGGCTTGAGAAAGGAATGACAGAGTAATTCAATAATCTCGTTCGAGCCGTTCCCGAGAACAATAGTCTCGAACTCAACCCCATGCTTCTCGGCAAGCGCCGAGCGCAAGCGATACCCACCGCCATCGGGATAGAGGTGGGCCTTGGCAATTTCTCGAATCATGGCCTCTTGGGCCTTCGGGGAAGGTCCAAGCGGATTTTCATTACTGGCCAACTTGATGATGTCACTGGGATTTAAACCCAGCTCTCGCGCGGTCTCCTCAATCGGCTTGCCTGGCTCGTATGGAACCAAATCGCAAACCCACTGATTTCCGTATTCCGTGATGCTCATGCCGCGAAACTAGCTGACTTCCACTCCTCGGCAAGTCCGATCAAAGCAACATCTCGCTCTCTTAGAATTGCCAGGAATGACCCGACTCCCAATCTTGGATGCCACGAGCGATCCAGGAGCAGGTCTGCGCGTCAAATCCGCCATCCTTTTACCGCTGTGCGCAGGTTTTCGCCAACCGCGCCAAAGCGAAACGGCCTACCGTTTGACCCCCGTATAAATCGAGGCAATCCCTCCGCTCAGTGGATGACATTTCGCCTCGACCAATCCGGTTTTCTCGAAAAGTGCGACCATCTCATCGCCATAGGGAAATTCCCCGATCGAGCCCGCCAAGTATTTGTAAGCGCCACCCTGTCCCGTTAAAAGGCCCGCGATCCTCGGGAGAACCTTGTTAAGATAGAAGCCATAAGGCTTCTTCAAGACCCCTCGTGGTTGCGAGAAATCGAGAACCAACAAATAACCACCGGACTTAATAACGCGCCCCATCTCGCGTAGCGCGGCTTCCCAGTTTTCCATGTTCCGAAGCCCAAAGGCCGCTGTCACAACATCGTACTCACCGTCCTCGAAAGGCAAGTTCATGGCATCTGCGACCTGCGTCTCCTTCACCCCCCCTTTGGTGGCATGAGCCAACATCTCAGGACAAAAGTCAGTCCCCAACACCTTGGCTTCCGGACATCTACGCTGAATTTCCAACGCCAAATCGCCCGTCCCAGTCGCGACGTCGAGAACGCGCTCGGGCTTCCAGTCCCGCACGATACGCCCGACCTTCTTCCGCCATAAAATATCGGTCCCCATGCTGAGGATATGGTTCGTCATAACATAGCGGTCCGCGATCTTGGCGAACGCTCCTTTGACGAATTTAGGGTCTTGTCCGTTCATAGTTTAGAATCAGCCGATGGCTCGGGAAGGATATCGAGGTAAACTCCCGGATCGCTACCGGGAATCTCCACCGCTCCCACCGTTTTGGCGTAGAACTCCTTCGGCCCTACGCCCCCGATGAAAGCATAGGCATAGCCAGCCTCCCGTTGAGCCTCAAGCGCCTTAAAAAGAAGAGCCTTGCCCAAGCCCAACCCACGCGCAGCCTCCGCCACCCCCGTCGGTCCAAAATATCCCTTCGCCGTCGTCTCGTAACACGCAAAGCCAAGAATCTCCTTATCCTTGGTCGTAATAAAGCAAGCAATGGGTTGCCGCGAAAAGGCCACCTGGACTTCACTCACCCACTTCGGCGAGAAATGGTCACGCACAAAGTCTTCCACCAAGTGTTTTTCATAAGCCCCCGGGCGACGTAAAATCACGTCTGAGTCTGCCACCCGCTTGTAGAGAGCATGACTTTCCGGCAAGTCGTAAAGTCGCACCAACATGTCAATCATCGCGGCGTTAGAGTCACACCGATCTCCTCGGAAATCCACACGGAATATTAGGAACTTATTTTAGATGCGCTCATCATCACGGCCTTCTTGCGATCGCGCCGGTTCGGGAAACTTCCCAGAAAACGAATCCTAAAGAGGCTGAAATTTCATCAAACGGGCTGGGCGGGCCACCAAGAACTCAGAAAGACAGCTTGCTCCGCCGCCTATTCTACCTCCAACTCCCCCACTCCAACGAGGCCACCAAGGAACGAAAAGCAAAGCGAGGCAACGAGCGCCGCCTTAGCCCTCCCATCGCCAATCTCATCCTCGCACCCTTCTTTAGGTCAGCAACTGCGTCTCTGCCAGGAGCCGGTAAGTGCCCTCTTTCTTCATCAAATCGGCGTGACTTCCGTCCTCGACAATCTTGCCTTCTTTCAAAACAAGGATCTTATCCGCGCTCTTCACCGTCGCAAGACGATGCGCGATGATCAGGCTGGTGCGCCCTTTCATCAACTCGTCCAGCGCCTCTTGCACCAGGCGCTCGCTCTCGGAATCCAAGGCGCTCGTCGCTTCATCGAGCAAGAGGATCTTGGGATCCGCCAGCACGGCCCGCGCAATCGCGATCCGCTGACGTTGCCCACCGCTCAGCTTCACACCGCGGGGCCCCACCATGGCATCGTATCCTTCCGGAAACGCCGAGATGAAGTCGTGGGCGTTGGCCTTTTTAGCAGCCTCGAGGATTTCCTCCTCACTGGCCCCCGGACGTCCATACTCGATGTTTTCCCGAACCGTCCCTCCAAATAGAAGCACCTCTTGCGGAACCACCGCCATGGCAGCTCGGCGAGTCGTCACCGGAATTTCACAAGCCGGTTTCCCGTCAAAAAAGAGGCCCCCTTCATCACCCTCATAGAATCCCAGGAGCAATGAAAACACCGTCGATTTGCCAGCGCCACTGGGCCCCACGACCGCAACCCGTTGGCCCGCCTTGACCTCAAAATTCACTCCCCGCAAAACCTGGGTCTCCTTTCGCGATGGATAGGCAAAAACGAGATTCTGGGCGGACATCGAACCGCTCAGGGCGTCGTCACTTCCGTCCCGCTGGTCCTCAATTTCGTGATTGAGAATCTCGCGAATCCTTTCAGTCGCCCCCTGGGTTTTCTGAAGCTGGCTCATGATATCGGGCAGTGATCCCAGCGAGGCTCCCACAAAGATACTGAAGAGGATAAAGTGGGTGAATTCCTCGGTCGTAATCTGGCCATTCGCCATCATACCAGCCCCGAACCACACCACCACCGAGATCGTCCCGAAGAGGATAAAGATAATAAAGCTCACGAACATTGCGCGTGCTTTTGACCCTTTGATCACCGTTCCCAAAAACTCATCAAGCGCACTCCGATACCGTTCTTCTTCAAAGGCCTCGTTCGAGTAAGCCTTAACATCGGCAATCCCCTGAACCGCTTCCTCGGCGACAATGTTGCTATAGGCCAGTTGATCCTGCGCATCCCTCGACCACTTGCGGATCTTACGACCTACAATTGCCACCACCAAAACCACCACCGGAATCATCGCCAGCATGAAGAGCGAGAGCTTCACCGAAGCAATGAAGATGAAAATCAAACCTCCCAGAAAAATAACCGATTGCCGCACCATCTGAGGGATCGTCGTGATGAGTGTTTCCTGGAGAATCGCGAGGTCAGCCGAGAATCGCGATCCCACTTCTCCAGTTCGGCGTTCCATAAACCAAGGCATCGGCAAACGCACCAAGCGGGCAAAAACATCCTGTCGCAAGTCGCAAAGCGCACTCTCGCCCGCTTTAATAAAACCGCGCACCCTCCAGTAGGCCACAAAGGCCTGAATACACAGAATGATCAGCAAGGTCGTAACGACCTGATTAATCTTCTTCCCGACATTCTCGGTATCGACACCATGCTGCATCGCCTCCTGTGGCGAACCGATCAAACTCCCCAGAAAATAAGGAAAAGCCAACGAGAGCAGAGCCGTCAAAAACAAAGCAACAACCGACGGAATGAAGATCTTACGATACTTCCCGAGGTAGCTGTAAAGACCAAAGGTCTTCTTCCAATCGATGCGGCGTGATTTTTTTTCCGGTCTGGGCACGTCGGCAGTCAAGCGGCCACTTGCCCCCGCGTCAAATCAGGACCGTCGACAAACGTCGAAAATTCCACTCGCCGCCGCAATGAGCAGGATCAAGGGTGACTCTAAAACCAGCGGGATTGCCATGATTTCGTCACAATACTTTCCGGGAAATGCTCGGATTACGGTTCTCATCGACGCAAAAACGAGTCTCGCCCGATCAACAGAACACCTTGAGCACATTAGCATTAGAAATCCCCCACCACTTGAGGCATCCTGATGTCAGTGAAAATCAAGAGCCGCCTTCTCCTATTGGCTTTCGTCATCCCAGCCGGATATTTTACCCTGATGCATATCAACACCTCCGCGAGCGCACCGAGCATCGGGATTTCTCCCGGGAACGATGGCGATGGCACCAAGCGCTTTCAGGCGGTTGCTAGAAAAGTGACCCCGGGGCTTCAGGAACGATTCGTGAATCAAGGGATCAAATGGGGATCCCCCATCTTTCTTCGTGCCTTTAAAAAGGAGCGCGAGCTCGAGCTTTGGGTCGAAAACAAGGGCCAGTTCACTCTTTTCGACACCTACCATATCGCCGGGACATCCGGTGCCCCCGGCCCAAAGTTGCGCGAGGGAGACAGACAAATTCCAGAGGGATTCTACTTCGTCACCCCGGATCAAATGAACCCGCGGAGTGACTTCCACCTTTCCTTTAATATCGGATTTCCCAATCGCTTCGACAAAGCCCATGCTCGCACCGGAAGCTTCATCATGATTCATGGTGCGGACGTCTCCATCGGTTGCTTGGCCATGACCAACTCCAAAATCGAGGAAATCTACACTCTTGCTGACTCCGCCTTCAAAGGCGGCCAAGAATTCTTCCGCGTTCATCTTTTCCCTTTCCGAATGAGTGATGAGAACCTGGCAGGCCACCGCGATCACCGCTGGTTCCCGTTTTGGGAAAACCTCCAAACAGGATATCAATGGTTTGAGGAAAAGAAGCTTCTGCCCGATGTCATCGTCAAAGAGGCAAGCTATCATTTCAAGTAAGGTCATTGAGGCTGGCATTCCGTGGAATCGGCCATAGCCTCCCGCAACTTAGCCCCTGCTTTTATGAAGATCGCCGCCATCCTTCTTGGACTCGTTTCCGCCCTCCTTGCTCACCCGATTGAGTATCACAATGACCCCTTTCGCCAGCTTGAAGAAGTCTGGCCCACTCCTACGGAAGCCCGTATCGCTTCCGGAGCCCCGGGCCCGAAATACTGGCAACAGCGGGCCGATTACAATCTCAAGGTCTCCCTTGAAGAACGTAAAAACCTTCTCACAGGTCAGGGCCGCATCGTCTACCACAACCAATCTCCTCATACCCTGAAGTATATTTGGATGCAACTCGACCGGAACAAATACACTCCGGGCTCCTTGGGCCATCAAAGCAGCGAGGCTCCAAAACTCGGCAAGACGAAGTATGATTCCTTCGAATCTCTCCTTCTCAAAGAAACTTTCGATGGCGGTTTCAAGATCGATAAGCTCACCGATGCACGTGGCACTGAACTCAAGCACCGTGTTGTCGACACCATGATGCGCGTTGACCTCCCGCAACCCCTCAAACCCGGCCAGAGCTTCACCTACCTCATCGATTGGCACTACACCCTCACCGACTCGCGCACCAGAGGGGGGCGGAGTAACATGGAGAAATTCGAAAAGGGCGGAAAAATCTTCGAGATTGCCCAGTGGTTCCCTCGTGTTTGTGCTTACACCGACGTCCGGGGCTGGCAAAATAAGGCCTTCCTCGGCCGCGGAGAATTCGCGCTCGAATTCGGAGACTACCGCGTCGAGATCACCACTCCCGCCAACCATGTCGTTGCCTCCACCGGTGAGCTCAAAAACCCCGACAAGGTCCTAAAACCCGTCTGGAAAGAACGCCTTAAAGAGGCCGAGACCGCCAAGGCCCCGATGTTCATCATCACTCCGAAGGAAGCGGCCCAAAACGAATCAACCAAACCCAAAGGCACCAAAACCTGGATCTTCGAAGCCAAGAACGTGCGCGATTTTGCGTGGTCATCCTCGCGCAAGTTCATCTGGGACGCCGTTCAACACAAGCTCACCACCAGCCAGAAGCCCGTCTGGGCCATGTCCTACTATCCCAACGAGGCGGAACCACTTTGGAGCACCTACTCCACTCACTCCATCATCCACACCCTCAACTTCTATTCCAAATACACTTTCGATTATCCTTACCCGGTCGCCATTTCCGTCAATGGCCCCGTTTATGGCATGGAATACCCCATGATCTGTTTCAACGGTCCACGCCCGGAAAAAGACGGGACCTACTCGGAAGGCACGAAGAACGGCCTCATCTCCGTCGTCATTCACGAAGTGGGCCACAATTGGTTCCCCATGATCGTTAACTCCGACGAGCGGCAATGGAGCTGGATGGACGAGGGGCTCAATTCCTTCATTCAAATGCTTGCCGAGCAGGAATGGCGTCACAACTACCCTTCACGCGGAACCCCGCGAAACATCATCGGATACATGACGAGCAGCTATCAACGGCCTATCATGACCAACTCAGAGTCCATTCTCCAGTTCGGACCCAATGCCTACAGCAAGCCCGCCGCCGGCCTCTCAATCCTACGCGAAACCATTCTGGGGCGCGAAATTTTCGATGATGCCTTCAAGGAATTCAGCCAGCGCTGGATGTTCAAAAGCCCCGAACCTGCCGACTTCTTCCGCACCATGGAAGACGCCGCCGGAGTCGATCTCGATTGGTTCTGGCACTCCTGGTTCTACACCACAAAACATGTCGACATCGGCGTCACTGGATTCACGCGACACTCCCTCGAACTCGAAGATCCCGATGAAAAGCTTGAGAAATCTCAGCAAGATAAAAAAGAAAGCGCTCAGAAAAACATCGTTGCCGAACGCAATCGTAAGATCCCGAAATATGTCAACGAGAACAAAGGACTGAAGGACTTCTACGACAAGAAAAAGGACCCTAAAGTGACCGACGATCAGCGTGAGAAATACAAGAAGATGCTCGCCGAGCTCCTCCCACGCGAAAAGCGCCTCCTGAAAACAAACAAGCATCTCACGATCGCGAACTTTGAAAATAAGGGCGGCGTGATCATGCCCATCCTCGTTGAACTCCACCTCGCGAATGGCAAGAAAGAGTCCCATAATATCCCTGCTGAGATCTGGAAAAAGGACCATAAGTCGATCAGCAAGCTCTTCGTCACCCGCCATCCTGTCGTTAAGATTCTCGTCGATCCCACCGAGCAGACCGCAGACGCCAACCAAGAGAACAACGTCTGGCCTCCCCAGATTGCCGAGGTTCCATTTACCCTCGAGAGCCCTGGAAAGTCATTCGACAACGAAATGAAACGCGCTCGGGCCAAAGAGGCCGACGAAGCCAAAAAAAAGGCCGCAGAGGCTCAAAAGAAAGCGGACGCCGCCAAAGCTGCCAAATAAGGATGATCGCGATCGGTCGTCATCCCCCTGACTCCTTTTCCACTCCGACCTAAAATAGACTAACCCTCTTTAGGCCAAGGCATGGCAATAACACAGGCCCAGGGTAGAACGAAGAAGTGCCGCCTTGGGCTTGGTCACGGAGGCTCTCGGGCCAAGCCAAGCGCGATGACTCCCGAAACAGATCACCGCAGGCCGACGGTCGGTGACGAAGCGAGCGAACGGGACATCGGGACAATCAATCATGAAGCGACCCGCTGGGCTCGCCCCCGGAACATTCGCACGCCCTACTCAACCGCCAATCGAATCGCCTCGCACACTGCCGGAAACAGTTGTTTCTTCCGTGATACGATTCCAGGGGCCGAGAACTCGTTCACCCCGGTTCGATTGAATGGCAGTTTGCAGAGCAAGGACTCCACCCCGACTGCAAGCAAGACACTGACGTGCTGTCTGATGTCGGTTACTAAAATGGCACAGAGCCCGTAGTTGTTTTTTTGCCGCAAACGCTCCAACTCATTCAGAAGCGCCTCTTTCCGCTCGGCCAAACCCTTGAAACTGGTTTCCTCAACTTGAGAGAGACTGAGGAAAACCCCGTCCTCATTGAACTCCTTCCGGTCGGTCCCGACAATTGCCTTGGCATCGGCATGCAGAAGCAATGAACCGGAGGCAAAGAAACCTTCCGCGAACTGATCGGCATCAACGCCCGCGAGGCCGGAGAGCCAACTCAACATCTCACCATCTACCTCGGTCGTGGTTGGCGAAGTCAGATTGAGGGTATCAGAGACCAACCCGGCACAGAGACAAAGAGCGACCGCCCGATCGGGCTCCAATCCCTTTTCGCGGAAACGCCGAGCCACAATCGTAGAGGAACTCCCAACCGGTTCATTGATAAATCTCACCGGATCCCTCGTGACCAAATCGCCCGAGAGCCGGTGGTGGTCGAGAATCTCCACCACCTTGGCCTCTTCCACACCCTGGACGGCCTGAGAAAATTCGTTGTGATCAACTAAGGACAAACGGGTCCTTGGAGGATCAACGAGATCTGACTTTGAAAAAACCCCCATCAACCGCCGTGTCCCAGCTTCGACCACGGGAAATAAATCTTGTGAAGATGCCGCCACCTTGCGGCTGAATTGACTCACGACCTGATTCGAATCAAGAGCCGTGAAATCGGCGCGGATAATGTTCCTGACCTTTCGGGCACAAAGAGCAAGCTTCACCGTCGTGGCGGTATCGTGAGGACTGCAAAGAATAATCACCCCTTTCTCCCTGGCCTGCTCCGCAATCTCCGGATCAGGCTGATAGCCACTCGTCACAATTAAGGCACGAGTCCCATACTCAATCGCTTGTCGATGAACGAAAGGACGATCACCGCAAATTACAAGATACTGCCCAATCGTGCCCTCCTCGCGGGCGCCTTCGAGGCGCCGGCCCACCGTGTTTTGGCTCGAAGCCCCCACCATCATAATGAGGTCCTCTTCTTCTGTGGGCGGAGGTGCGCCGCAGTCATCACTCGCGCCCAGAGTGGCCCCGATATTCTCAAGACTTGCATGCAGTCGCTTGACATTCCGACCATCGGTCGCAGGTGGAAGCAGTAATTGTAGAAGATCCAGGAAGTGCAGCAAGCCCCGCACCTCACCCTCGCTATTGAGAACCGGCACTGAGCGCACGCTATGATCCACCATCAGGCGATACGCCATCAAGAAGGTATCATCTTGCCTGACCGCCACCACGCTCTTCCGGCAAATCGAACCGGCCGTGGGACGCACATCATCAACCAAAAGAGGCGCTGGAAGTCCGGCTTGCTCCAAGACAACCTTCACTCGTGGCGGAACCTCGCCACAGCGGGCGGCAACGACATCGGTCTCACCAGTGGCAAGGAGATACGCAGCATGCCCAATCGCCGCGCAAATCGCATCAGCATCAGGATTGCGGTGCCCCAGAACATACCAGGGAGGAGTCATAATCCAATCAATAGCCACGCCAAAGAGTGAGTCCGAGAGTGACAAATACCAAGCCTAACGCCAGCCCACCCATCGCAAATCCGCGCCAGCGACCGTCCGTCGCCGTCGCCCAATTCACCCCGTCGCGGAAGAGATAGGGCATTCCCACAAAGTAGAGCCCCTTGATGATCATGACATAACAAAACAAAGGCAACATAAACTGCATCGGAGCAGCCTCAAAATCAGAGGCATAGAGCAAAGGGGCCGCCGCCATTAAAAGGCAGAGCCCAAGCCCACGGACAAAAAGAAACTCCTTCACGTAAACAATCATTCCGAGACAAAACAAGGGAACACCAAACATCAGGTATTTTTTCACCTTGTTGAACTCCCCTAAATCCATCGTCAAGGTTGAGAGGAACCCCTTGTCGGACGGTGCCACCAGCAACCAAAACCAAATCATGCCAAACCCCATGAAGTAAGTCCCCAGATTAGAATTTCGTGGCAGCTTCTTTACGATTTCCTTGGAAGCATCGAACTTCCAAAGGATGAGACCGTAAAGCAGCACCAGAATGACGCCAAGAACCAACCCAGCGTCACTGAGAGGTATTTCCTGATAAGGGTGGGGGCCTTCTTTCATGAGCCGCAAAACTAGGTTCCTTACCCCCACGGTAAAGGCTTAAATCAAGCGTTCTTAATGAATCTCAGGCGTTCCATACAGAGTATAGCCGGTAGAGTCCTCAATCTTGATATCCAGCAATTGCCCCGTCATGCGCTCCGCATCACCATCAAAGATGACAATCTTGTTCTGGCTGGTCCGACCACTCAGGCGTGCCTTGTTGGTCTTACTCGGCCCCTCGCAGAGAACCTGCTGGATCGTTCCGATCAAACGAGCGTTTTTTGTGGTCGTTAATTCCGCCTGCACTCGCAAAAGCGCCTGGTTTCGTTCCTCTTTGACCTTGTCACTGAGCTGCCCCTCCATCTCAGCCGCCGGCGTATCCTTCCGTTTTGAGTATCGAAAGATGAAGCTGTTATCGAAGCCGATGCGTTTCATGCACTCGACGGTTTCCTGAAAGTCCTCGTCAGTCTCACCCGGGAAACCCACGATCACGTCCGTCGTGATCGATAAATCAGGCCGGGCCGCTTGCATCTTCTCGCAGATCGCCAGAAATTTCTCATTCTTGTAGGGACGGCGCATCTTCTTCAACATGCGGTCACTGCCACTCTGCATCGGGAAATGAATGTGCGAGCACAATTTCGGCAGATAGGTAAAGGCCGCCACCAAATCGTCGCGATACCCAATCGGGTGCGGACTCGTAAAGCGAATCCGCTCCAGCCCCTCGACTCCGTGCACGGCTTCCAGCAACTGCACAAAAGGAGACTTGCCATCGACCTTGGGAAACTCGGTCCGACCATACAAATTTACAATCTGCCCTAAAAGGGTGACCTCTTTCACCCCCTTCCCGACCAGCGTTCGGACTTCCTCCACGATATCATCAATCGGACGACCCCGCTCCTTGCCCCGGGTATCCGGCACAATGCAGAAGGAACACCGCATGTTGCACCCCTGCATGATACTGACAAAAGCGGTGGCCTGTTGTTGCTCACGCGGGATGTGATCACGAATGGTGTTCTGGCTATCTTTCTCTTCATCCGTATCCACCACTCGCGCCGAGATAATGCGATCCTGGTTCACCTTGACGACCTCATCTTCGACCCGACCGGTCACCATTTCAGATCCCACCTCGTCCATCCGCGTCTCCAAGCGACGGCTCAAGATACTGTCCACATAATCAAAAACGCGGTGATATTTCTGCGTTCCGACCACCAAATCAAGGTGGGGCACTTTCTCAAAGAGCTCCGCCCCACGGCTCTGAGCCATACACCCCATGAAACCAAAAACAACATGCGCCCGGTCCTCGCGATACCTCCCCATCATCCCCATCTTACCGAGAGCCTTCTGCTCGGCCTGATCCCGCACACTACAGGTATTGATCAGGATCGCATCAGCGTCCTGCTCTTGGGGGGTGAGAGTGTAACCTCTTTCAGAAAACGTCTGAGCAACCTGCTCAGAATCTCTTTCGTTCATCTGTCACCCGTAAGTTTTTATAAAGACCTTCGGCATCGCGGCATCCGCATACTCCCCAAGCCCCACTTTGCCAACTCCGAATTACAACACAACTCACCCTCACCCTCATCCCCCCAAGAAGTCAAAAACCACCACAGCGCCCAGGCCCGTAAAAAGAGGGTCCCTGTCACCACCAAAAAAACTCCTTTAAATTCATCGGAAACATCACCTCGTAACGCCACACTTGCCACTGCAGAATCAACGAGACCACTTCTCGAGGACATTCGGAATGTCTATTTTAAGTTTCCCCGATATTCAGTCATCCTGTATCATCCCTCGAGTGAGTAAGCTGATTGATGCCGAAGTCGATGCCTTCATCGAGTTCATGACCACCGAGAAAAACTCTTCTCCGAAGACTCTCGAAAACTACACCCTCGCCATCCGTCTTTTCCACGAATGGCTCGGCGACAAATTCTCGACATGGCGCGACCTCACGCCCGACCATTTCCGGGCCTACCTCTTCCAGCTCCAAAAAGACGATCTCGCCCGGAGCACCGTTCGCCTCCGCTTCGCCGCCTATCGCTCTTTCTTTAAGTTCCTCGTTCACCGTCGCGGCTATCCCAAAAGCCCCGCCGCCGAAGTCGAACTCCCAAAAGCCGACAAGCCCCTCCCCGTCGTCCTCACCATCAGCCAAATCGAGGAACTCCTCGAACTCCCGATGAAGACCGAACTCCAGGGCCAGGCCCCCTCATGGATGGGCGAACGCGACGCCGCGATCCTCGAACTCTTCTACTCCACCGGCCTCCGCCTCGCCGAACTCGCCGCCCTCAATGTCGACGAGATCGATACCATAAACGAATCCGTCCGCGTCATGGGCAAGGGTTCAAAAGAACGACTCGTCCCCATCGGTTCCCACGCCATGCTCGCGATGCAGAAATACCGCAGTGCAGCCGCGGTTTCCGAAGGCCCCCTCTTCCTCTCCAAGCTCCGCAAGCGCCTCTCGACCCGCTCCCTCAACTCGGTTCTCAAAAAATACCTCGCCCTCTCCACCATCCCCTTCAACGTCACCCCCCACAAATTTCGGCACTCCTTCGCCACCCACCTCCTCGACCACGGCGCCGACCTCCGCTCCGTCCAGGCCCTCCTCGGCCACGCCTCCCTCTCCACCACCCAGATCTACACCCACGTCACCAAAGAACGCCTCCGCAGCGCCTATAATAACGCCCACCCACGCGCGCACAGGTAATTCAACAGGAGTCGAAAGTTGCTCTGCTTCCCCCAGCAAAGCCCCGCTCCCCCGCGTGGGCCTCTCCTCAATCAAGCTTCCCACATTCACTTTCCAAACTCCCATGTCCGGCAAACACTCCCTCACCTCCCAGCACATCCAAAACGTCCTCCAAGGTCGCACTCTCGAAGGCCTTATTTCCCAAATAAAACCCAACCACGAAAGCCTCCCCAAAAAACTCCCCATCTCCGCCAAAACCACCCTCGCGCGCGTCGCGAAAACTTGGCAACACCTCCCACACCAATCCCTCAAGAAAACCCTCCTCGATCCAGAAGACCTCCCCGCCTATCAAGGCAATATCGAGAACCTCATCGGAACCCTCAGAGTCCCCCTCGGAATCGCCGGTCCCCTCCGCATCAACGGCCTCTTCGCCAAAGGCGACTACCACATCCCCATGGCCACCACCGAGGCCGCCCTCGTCGCCAGCTACCACCGTGGCACCAGCCTCATCACCGAGGCCGGCGGCTGCTCCGCCATGGTTCTCATTGAATCCCTCAGCCGCGCCCCTTCCTTCACCTTCACCAACCTCGCCGAAGCCGGACAATTTGTGATGTGGGCCATGTCCCAATTCGAAACCCTCCAAAAAGTCGCCCTCACCACGACCTCTCACGGTCAACTCATCGACATCGGCACCACCATCGAAGGGAACCACGTCTACCTCAACTTCGACTTCCATACCGCCGACGCCTCCGGCCAAAACATGGTCACCATCGCCACCCAGGCCATCTGCGACCACATCCTCAAAAATTCACCTGTAACCCCGCACAAGACCTACCTCGAAGCCAATCTCTCCGGCGACAAAAAGGCCAGTGCCCGCGCCTTCACCACCGCCCGTGGAAAAAAAGTCACCGCCGAAGTCTTCCTCCCCGCCGGCCTCGTTCAAAAACGCCTCCACTGTTCCGTTGATGACATGTGCGACTACTGGCGCACCTCCGCCATCGGCGGCGTCCTCAGCGGCACCATCGGTATCCAAGGCCACTTCGCCAATGGCCTTGCCGCCCTCTACCTCGCCACCGGACAAGACGTCGCCTGCGTCGCCGAATCCGCCGTCGGCATCACCCGCTTCGAGAAAATCGACAGCGGCGACCTCTACGCCGCCGTCACCCTCCCCGGCATCATGGTCGGCACGATCGGCGGCGGCACCAGCCTCCCCACCCAAAACGCCTGCCTCCAACTCATGAACCTCTCCGGACCCGATAAATCCCGCGCCCTCGCCGAAGTCACCGCCGGCCTCATCCTCGGCGGCGAACTCTCCATCATCGGTGCCCTCGCCGCCGGACACTTCTCCAGAGCTCACAAAAACCTCGCCCGAGGCAAAAGTCAGCCACCTTCCTAAAACCTAAGACCTAGAAAAAATCCGAGTGATCTCCGCACCTCCTCTTAAATCCGCAGTTAAAAACCTCTCAAAGCCCCCTAACATCGCCAAAATCAATACCTCACCATCGACAATCGATTTCCCGAATTTTAACCAAGCCCCTTAATCTTCCGACATGCGCTGGTGGACTTACCAAAAAGAACGATTCCCAATCCTCGCGAACGGCCTCCTCATCGCAGCCTTCAGTGCCTGTGCCCTTTTCTATTCCTCTTTCCTTTCCAAGGGCCCCCTTCCCAGCCCCGCGATGTTCCTCATCGCCTTCACCACCTGCTTCATCTTCTTCCTCCAACTCCGCATTGCCGACGAATTCAAAGACGCCGAAGAAGACGCCACTTACCGTCCCTACCGCCCCGTCCCCAGTGGCCTTATCAAACTCCGTGAACTCGGCTGGCTCTTCGTCCTCGGAGCCGTCATCCAACTCGCTCTCGCCCTCACCTTCTCCCCCCGACTCTTAATCATCCTCCTCTTCGCCTGGGCCTACCTCGCCCTCATGAGTGTCGAGTTTTTCCGCCGCGATTGGCTCAAAGCACGTCCCATCACCTACCTCTGGACGCACCTGCTCATCATGCCCATTGTCGACCTCTACGCCACCGCCTGTTACTGGCAACCCACCCTCGACGCCCCGCCCGCTGGCCTCGTTTGGTTCTTAACCGCCAGCTTCACCAACGGCCTCGTCATCGAACTCGGCCGCAAAATCCGTCTCCCCGAAAACGAAGAAAAAGGCGTCCCGACCTACTCCAAACTCTGGGGAAGCAACCGCGCCGCCTGGATCTGGGTCGGATGTCTCACCGCAACCTTCATCTTCGCCTTCATTGCCGCCCACCAAATCGGAACCCAACTCCAAACCTCACTCATCCTGGCGATCATCCTCACTCTCACCCTCATCCTCCGCAAACCCGGTAAACGTCTCGAACTCCTCTCCGCCCTCTGGACCCTCACCCTTTACCTCACCCTCGGAATCCTTCCTCTCTTTTTACCAGCGTGATTTCGTGGATTTTCTTCTGGAAATCATCCCCGAAATCACAACGCAAAATCCCTTTTTTCAGCAACTCACGAGCCCCGTTACCACGACCAAAGTAGGCCGCATTCAGCCAAATCATCTTTGCGGCAAACTTCTCTCTACCCTTCTCAACCAAGCCCATTTCAAACCATGATCCTCCACCCCCTGGACTGCCAACCCCACCACCCCATCGGCGGGAAAGCCCAATCCCTCGCCTCTCTCACCCAGGCCGACTTCAAAATCCCGCCATGGTTCGTCATCACGACCTCAGACGTTCCACTCCCAGCTCTCCAAGGCCTCCAAGCCGTCCGCTCCTCCGCCCTCAACGAAGACGGCCCCACCCAATCCTTCGCCGGCCAATACGATAGCTTCCTCAACATCCCCCCCGACCAAGTCCCCGCCCACATCTTAAAAGTCCAATCCTCCCACCACTCCGCCCACCTCAAATCCTACTCATCAGAAAAAAACTCCTCACCACCCGCCGTCATCATCCAAGAAATGATCGACGCCAAATTCGCAGGGGTCGCCTTCGGAGCCGACCCCGTCACCGGCGCTCGCGACACCACCCTCGTCTCCGCCGTCTCCGGCCTCGGCGAAAAACTCGTCTCCGGCGAAGTCGATTCCGATAACTGGCAGGTCACCCGAAACAATCCTATCAACGGAAAAAGCACCCTGCTCACGCACGAGCAAATCGACACCATCACCTCTCTTTGCCGTCGCTGCAGCGAACACTTCGGCTCACCCCAAGACATCGAATGGGCCCTCGACCAAGACAAGCAACTCTGGCTCCTCCAAAGCCGCCCCATCACCACCCTCGCCAAACTCCCTGACCCGAACGACGAACTCACCGTATGGGACAATAGCAACATCGCCGAATCCTACGGCGGCATCACCAGTCCACTCACCTACTCCTTCGTCACCCGCATCTACGAACACGTCTATCGCGAATTCTGCAAACTCCTCCACGTCCCCAAATGGAAAATCACTCGGAGCGACGCAGTCTTCCCCCAAATGCTCGGCCAAATTCAAGGCCGCGTTTACTACAACCTCGTCAGCTGGTATCGCGTCCTCGCCCTCCTCCCCGGCTTCTCCGTTAACCGCTCCTTCATGGAACAAATGATGGGCCTCAAGCATCCCCTCCCCGACGAAATCGTCCAAAAAATCGTCACCGAAAATGCCACCTCAAGGTGGCAAGACTCCCTCGCCCTTTTCAAAACAACCTTCGGACTAGTCCGCTCTTACCTCCGCCTCCCCAAGCAAATCTCGGCGTTCCAAACTCGACTCAACACCGCCCTCGAACTCAAAACTCCCCTCTCCCAACTCCGCACCGCCGAACTCGTCGCACACTACCGGGACCTCGAAAAACAACTCCTCCACCGCTGGGATGCTCCGCTCGTTAACGACTTCTTTGCGATGATCTTCTACGGTATCCTCGCCAAGAAAACGAGCCCAGAAGAAGACCCCAACGCCTACCTCCACGACACCGGCGACATCATCTCCGCTCGCCCTCCACGCCTCATCAAAGAAATGGCCAACCTCGCCCGACCTCATTCCGATTTAGTCGAACTCCTCACCTCCAACGCCACATCCGCTCAAAAAATTGCCAAAGTACGAAGTTACCCCGAATTAAAGCAAAAGCTCACCGCTTACCTCGAGGAATTCGGCGATCGCTGCCTCGAGGAACTCAAACTCGAATCCCCCACCGTCACCGACGACCCTAGCGCCCTCCTCAACTCCATCGCTTCCTTTGCCTCCCATCTTCCTAAATCAGGCTCTCAGCCGAGGGCAACTCCGCGAGAGCAACCCAAAGAAAAAATTGCCTGCCCCGCCTCTCTTCCCGAATGGCCGGGAAGCAGGATCCCGTTCGCGTCATCTTTCTTCAAAAAATTCCTGATCAATAAAACACGCTCTCTCATTCGTAACCGCGAGAACCTCCGCTTCGAACGCACCCGCGTCTTCGGTCGTGTCCGCCGCATCATGCGCCAACTCGGTAGCCGCCTCCATAGCGACCGCCAACTTGAAGCGAGCAATGACATCTTTTACCTCACCCTCGACGAAGTCCTCGAAAGTGCTAAAACCCAAAATCTCAAAACTCTCGTCGCCGCCCGTAAAGCAGAGTTCGGAACCTACCACGCCAGCGACCCACCACCCGATCGCTTCACCACTCGGGGCCCCCTCCATCGCCATGAAACCTTCGCCTCAGATGCTCTCATACCCTCGCGCACATCTGACCTCCAAGGCATCGGAGCCTGCTCCGGCATCGTCCGCGGCCCTGTCCGCGTCGTCACAAATCCACGCGCAGCAA
>Ga0222650_1000244_pt1 | contig 47145 bp, 38 predicted proteins | sample AntAcemetagen367_FD_179820 | JGI IMG/M metagenome (GOLD analysis project Ga0222650, IMG submission 179820) | Saline water microbial communities from Ace Lake, Antarctica - #367 | ecosystem: Environmental > Aquatic > Non-marine Saline and Alkaline > Saline | place: Antarctica: Ace Lake... | reverse complement strand
TCATACAACAAATCCAACAACTCTTCAATTCCATTGTTGTACGCATCATCAAGAGCATCAGTTATATCCGTAAATTCATTTAGTGCCCGCAGAGATGCATCAGCAACCGAAACAGTACCCCAATATCCATTGGTAAGCCATTTCTCCTTCCTTTCCTTCATAAAGTCTCTTCTGAATTCAGGATTACTGAGACTGTCAAAAAACTGCGACCAAGAATTTTCATCTTCAGGCATATCATCGTAACGCACAGCGTAAAGTCCGCGAAGCGGAATTTCATTTGGGTTGGCGAAGGTAGGTACAAATTCCACTATCAACTTATAGGTTGATTCTTAACGCTTTCTTGAAACATCCCTCTTCATCATCTACCAGCGCCAGCCATGGTTGCATATAGTACACCCGTCTAGTTGCTGTAGCACTTGGTGGATGGAATAGATTGGCGTCATGCTTCCTTTCCTAAAATGATGAAGAACCCTTCAAAACAATCTTGTGGTTCATCGCATCATACTTATAATTCAAAATCGTCTCCTTCAAAATCAGATGAATGGCTTCTTCAATTACTGGAAAAGGAACTACAAACCATTCTCTCGGGTTGAGCCTTTGTCCTTTATCGTTGAAAAGGTCAATATCTAAACACACTTTTCCGAAAAAGCGATGTAGTAGGTCTTCCAACTTATCTGCATTGCGGTTATAGCATTGATATGTAGCTACTTTGTGCACGTCTGCAAAAAGGTAGGTTGCTTCGTTTTTTGCATTCTTAATGCGCTGATCTACATCTGTAGATGAATACCCAATCTTGTATAAGTCTTTAACGTTCGAGATTTGCGGATGCTTTGATTTTGATTTAAGCACATAGATAAACCCCGTGCGTTCGTCTTCTTCCTCTACTAGGTTAGCGCTGACAAAGAGTTCTTGTTCTATATCATCATTTGTATTGGTTATCAGCTTTCCCGATTTCTGTATCTGTTTACCTAACGAACGATAAAGCATGTTGCTGTACGTTCCGTTTTCAAAAATCGTATTCGTTCGGCCTTCAATTCTAATTCTGTTTCCTGATTTCTGTTCCCATTCTTCTTGTTTCAGGTCGGCAGATTCCAAATAAAGCAACAGCCCATCCATAATATAGAACCCCTTAACTATAAGGTTCTTTTCAATGTTCTTAAAGGGCTTTATCGTTCTCAGTCCATCCTTTAGCTCCTTATGCACCTTTTGAAACATTGCTTCGTAAGGCGCAAAGTCCTTTTCCTTCAATGGTTTCCGTTGTGCTACAAAATCAGCATCCTTTCTATCCTCAGGATTAGGGGTGTGTTTGTATGTGAAAATAGACAGCTCTTCATCTGTGTTCAGCAACCCGAACTCATCGTCTTCACCCAGAATATCATCCAACGAGGGCGTATCCATCTCCACATGACCAAGAAGGTTGTGCCTATCGAAAGGCTTTAGCGTTTTCTTCTGGGCTTCGTTCTGTCGGAAGTTTTTGAGTCTTGCCAATAACCCATATTCAGACATGCTGGATGAACTTGGTTCTCGTTCGTTCTTATCTACAAAGGCGTTAATCTCCTCAAAAGAATCAATAAGACGGCCGTCTTCCGACTTTACGTTGGAAGCTTTCGCCTTTGAGTCTAATAGACCAAAGTCATCATCACCAAAGATGTCGTCTAATGTCTTTTTCTTAGCCATTTACTGCGCGTTTCCGCTTTTGCTCTCGTAAAAATACAATGGCTTCAGCCATTCGTTTCTCCTTTTGGTCAAAGGCCTGAAGGCTTGGCTCTTGTCCGTTAGTCTTCTTTACCCATTCTTTAATCTTAGGCCAAAGTAAGATTGCTTCGGCCTCGGTCATGTCAATCTTAGTGGATTGAATATGGTCATCAATCAATTTTAGTACTTGAGTAGTGACTGATTTCGATAGAATTTCAAAAGCTTTTTGAAACGGATTGATTCTATCTATTAGGTCAATGTGTATATCATCGATGTTCACAAAACTGCCAGCCATCCTGATAAACCGCTTGTCTCCCTGTTCTTCAATGGTACTGTTCTTTATCACAGAATCAATCACCACATGTTGCCTTACCGCCTCTACATCATCCTCACTAAGATCCGGATAGATTTCACGGATAATCTTAGGTATAAGCACCGTATTGATAACCTCAGGCTCCAAGTTGCCCGGCATGGCTTTCAGCATCTGGTTATCCTGTAGGATTTTTGCCTTCAGGTCATTGAGGTCCGTTTCAATAATATCCTTTGCCCGTTGCGAAGTAGGAAGTTTGAAACCACGGACCTTTATGGTAGTATCGTCACCGTCATCCTCCTCTTCGTCATCGCCATCCACTTTCAGCTTGAAGTTGAAATTGGGTGCAAGTACCTGCTCCATCAATAGAGAAGCGGTAATCGCTTTCAACATATTATTTACCGACACCTTCACATCATCCTCCAACGCATCAGGCTGAGCAATGAGGTTAGTGAACTGAGCATGCGTCTTATTGTCGCTGTCTCTCGTTGCACGACCGATAATTTGAATAATCTCGGTTAAAGAACCTCTGTATCCTATTGTTAGCGCGTGCTGACAGTACGGCCAGTCAAACCCTTCTTTAGCCATACCCAAGGCAATGATGATGTCTAAATCTTCGGGTGCATTAACTTTTTCTCTTAAATAGGTTGTAATCTTATTTCGAGACCGATCATCATCATTCACCAAGTCAGCCACTTTCAGGGTCTTTCCTGTCTTTTTGCTTTTTACGTAAAGGACACCCGTTTCCTCATCCTGATAGTCCAATTCACCAAGCACATCTATAATATGGCTTACCTCTTCATACTTTTTCTTAGATGATTCCGCAGCGTTAACGCTTGGAATATGAATGATGGTCTTTAAGTCTTCATTAAGTACATCTGCCAACGCGGATTGTTCCTTTTCGGGATGTTTCTTGAAATATCTGCCTGTATAGAAGTGATAACCTATTCCTAGCGATTTCAAATAATCATACCCGTTCAACTGTTGGTAGTAGGTGTAAGTTACTTTGGTAAACTTGGCTTCATCCTCTGGCATCAGAACTGGAATATTATCACCTCTGAAATAGGAACCCGTCATTGCTACAATATGAGCAGTTGATTTTGCCATCACACTCTTCAATACCTCACCTAATCTATTGTCTCTATCTACCGAAACATGGTGAAACTCATCAATGGCAACCAAACAGTCATTCAGTTTCTTTTCATCCAATCCATCAAATGCAAAACGAAGCGTTGCATGTGTGCAAATAAGTATCTGTTCATCCGATTCCAGAAACTCAAGAAATGCAGTAACCTTACTCTTCTCTTTGCCAGGGGTGCACAGGTTGTATTTGGAGTTGGGTTTCCAATCTGAAAAGAACCCGTCCTCCTTCAGTTCGGTAGTACCGAACGAAGCACCAATCGTTTTCTCTGGAACGGCAACTATCACCTTCTTGACGCCCTGATGCTTCAGTTTATCCAAGCCAATAAACATCAATGCCCGAGATTTACCAGATGCCGGGGGTGCTTTTAAAAGCAGATACTGCGCGGTACGTGCATCATACGCTTTCTGCTGCATTTCGCGCATTCCCAGTTCATTGGTCTTTTTGCTTTTGCCAGTTTGGCCGTAGTTTACTTCTACCAGATTAGGCATGTCTTATTTCTTTGTTTTGGTCTTGCGTTTCTTCTTTTGTTTGGCAAAAAGAGTGTCCTTTTTCACCATCTCTTCATACATTTTAAAAAGATACTCCAATCGTTCCGTATCGTTTTTAAAAGGCTGTAAACGGTAGCATTTTTCTATGGCTTCATCCAGCTCTTCGTGCGCCTGTTTTAAACCTTTGGGCATTGTGTCGGGATTGTATAGCTGTGCCATCGTCTTACCTGGGTGCTTGGAACGTTCATCCAATATACCCATGACATACATGTTCAGCGTTTCCTTCTGCTTGATGCTTATGTCTGGAAAAGGAAATGTATTGTAGCAGAGGGTGTTTGAGTACTGCATGTCCATCTTCAATCTTCCAGCCACCGCTTTCACCCAAACTATATGCATTCGAGATGATATTATTCCAAAAAGCCAAGGCTGTGAATTGTAGACAACTCTAGTGGCATTCGAAGGAACGAACGAATCATCGAAGTAACCTACTGGAACATAATCCCTTCGTTCTGAACCAGTTTGCGGAATCAAGATAAACTCACCATTTTGATGCTTGTCTTCATCAAAAAAGTGTGGAGTCTCAGCCTTCTTTATGGTTGTTGCCTTTTTACTCTTGAGACGAAATTGTTCTACCTTTTCAAACCGCTCTTCCAATTCACTGATTGTATAAGCCTCTTTTAAGGTTTCCTCGGTTACATGGATGCAGTACCTTCTGATACCCTTGATAAATTCTTGAGCACCAATATATTTTTTGATAAACTTCTTGGTACCTGCACACTTTGAAACCAATACATCCCGCTCTTCCTGCGTCAAGAGCAGATGTCCATCATCACTAATCTTACTTCCAATTAGCATTTTAGGGAAATTTGAAATGGGTTTTCGCTGTGAACTGACAATCAGATTGCCAGAATTGGTTAGATATGGACTAATGTTCTTCACCGTCTGCTTGAAGCTTTGATTGAACAAGAATTTATCTGTTCCATCAGCATTTTGTATCCCAATAATAACCACCGCAACCCCCGCATTACCCTTGGCATTGTTTGTCCACTTAAATGATTGGTGAGCAAAATAAATTTCTTGATTTTTTGCCAGAATTATCGGCCATAGCAATGAGACTTGCTCTCCTTGTGTGATGGAATTTGTTGTCACGAATGCATACCGACTAGGTGTATTTAATATATAAAGCGTTGCCTTATAAAACCAACAAGCGATGTAGTCTAACTTTTTGTAACTACGAACTCCCCGAAATACAATAGCCATATCAGTTTTCTGCTCATCATCCTGTCTGCTGTATCCGAGATATGGCGGATTCCCAATAACATAAACCTCATCAGCCAAATCAATCGGACACACCTTTTTCCAATCTACTCTAGTCGCATTTCCTTGTGTTATTTGTCCAGCTTCTTTTAATGGCAATATGGATTTAGATTTACCATAGTCAAATAGCATTTCTTCAAACACTCGGTTCATTTGGTGCTCGGCTAACCAAAGAGAGAGGATAGCCATTTCATGGGCAAAGTCGTCCAGCTCAATACCATAGAATTGCGAGAGTTGTATTTGTGTAAAAACAATCTCTGGGTTATCGCTTAGGTCGATAATCTTCTGTTGGATTTTTATCTCCAGTAATCGAATCTCTTTGTAGCTGATAATGAGAAAATTCCCACTCCCACATGCAGGGTCAAAAAACTTAATCTTAGCTATGCGGCTAATGAGTTTTCGCAGTTGTTTGATGCTGGTAGCAGCTTCAAACTCCTCGTATAGCTCATCCAGAAACAGTGGTTTTATAAGCTTCTGAATATTGGGCACAGAGGTGTAGTGCATTCCGAGGTCGCTCCTGTATTCAGGAATAACCACCGCCTGTATCATAGACCCAAAAATATCGGGGTTGATGTGCTTCCATTGCAAACTGCCCAATTCAACCAGCATCTTTCTTGCCTTGCCCGTAAACCTGGGCGACTTAATACGGTCTTTAAAAAGACCACCATTCACATACGGTAACTTAGCTAAATACGCAGGGTATTTGCTTGCGTCTTTGGCATTTAGCCTACCAAATAATTTATCTAAAAAGGTGTGCGTATCCTCTCCGCTTTTTGCTGTATGCTGTTCTAGCGTATTGGTAAAAATGCTATCCTCTTCAAATATCCCTGTGTCTTCCGCAAAAAAGCAGAACAGCAAACGCGATAGAAACATATTCAGATTGTGAACGCTTTTCTGCGAATTGTAGGTTTTTGGATTGGCTTCTATGAGCAGGTCATAAAGCGAAGCCATCTTGTATGAAGCATTTCGGTCAGCTTCATTATCGTTGGTCGAATTGTAAACTTCGCTTCCCGCAAGCGGTAAGAAAAAATCAAAATAATTGGGTAACTCCTTGAGTTTGATGTCAAGGTTTTTTCCGTGCCTGAGGTCTTTAGCAACCAGCGTTACATGGTCGGTGAGAATAACAAACTTCGGTTGAAACTTGAGTATGCGCTCTTCTTTAGCCAATGTTTCAATAGAACTGAGCAGTTTCCCCTTTTTCTCTTCCTTGAAAAAGACATTCTTTCTGTACAGAATCTCCCCTTCAATTTTAGAAAGGTTGAAATCGCCCTTTTTCAGTCTCGTAATCGAGGTTTTCGATATACCATAGGCCATCAATAGATTAAAGATGAACTCATCTTTCTGATAGCCATCAAAAATGGCTTTGACGTTATTTTCAATCTCTTTTGAGTTCATGGCGGCAAATGTAATTGCGTGGCTAATCTAACACCGTTTGAGCAATTAAAGAAAACGCATTTCATCGAGACCTACTAGATTTTCAAAAACCTAGTAGGTATTCGCAAATCAGCGTCATCCGCGTTCCATTCCCGTGAGCTACCTGTGCTGAGCCTGTCGAAGTATAGCGAACAAATCAGTTTTCATCTGTTCCACCAGTTTAATCTGTGTTCTATTCAGATGAGCGTAGCGAATCTTAGCGTCTTCGCGGCTTTGCGTGAAAATTCAGTAAGCCTAGCGAACATCACCATTCATCCGTGCCAACCCGTCAAATCAGTGTCCCATTCCCGTGAGCTACCTGTGCTGAGCCTGTCGAAGTATAGCCAACATCCCCAAAGTCTACTTCAAGAAACCCATTTGCCGAAGTTCCTTCTGTTTTTCTGCGATGTTGTTTGGCACATTGCCCATTATCAGCCAGTTTACATCAAGACCGTGGCCGATGGCCGTGCGCATCATAGCATCGTTGTTCGCTATGAGTTCACCTACGTGTTCAAAATCTTTTTGGAGGTCGTGCTGTAAGTCGGGGTGCAGTTTCTGCGTAAGCACCAGCATATTAAACACTTTGGCCACCACATAAATGCATAATTTGGAAGAGCGACCAGACGCTTCCTTGTTCAATATGCTATCCCAGCCCGAGAGAGCGAGTGCCACCATACGCAGATTGAGCTGCACTTCTCCGAACTTGTCCTTAGTTACTTTCACATGTTCGCTGATGTCCCCGCTCATATATCGGAGTTCCATCATAAACCATCCAGGCGAATCGTAGGTGTTTATAGCCCTCTCCATCATGGATACAATGCGAGCCTCCATTTCATCGCGTTTTTCGTCAACCGAACCACCATCTACCAATTCGAAGTAGAGTCGGTTGGCCAATGTGAGGTCATGTTTCAGTAACCGAAGCAGCAGCTTGTCCTTCTCAGACTCGGGCATGGCTTCGATGGCTTTCTTAAAATCTTTGTCGAACTTCATGATGCAGCAATTGTATCCTCAAACATAGCAAGTCTTTGACAGCGAAGCTGCATTTCATCAGTGTGAGCCAGCACACCGCGAACAACTACCTATAAGCGTAGCGAATCTCCGTGCACCTCCGCGTAGCGACACTCTTCCTCTCCTTTTTCTCTACGTGATAAAAACCCGTGAGCCTAGCGAACATCAGCATTCATCCGTGCCAATCAGCGCCATCCGTGTTATCCGCGTCCTGTTTTTATGAGCGACAAAAACCCATGAGCGTAGCGAATCTTTGCGTCTTCGCGCCTTTGCGTGAGCCAATTCTGAGCGTAGCGACACGCTTCCCCTCTTTATTCTCTGTGTGATAAAAAACTCGTGAGCCTAGCGAACCAATCCGTGTCCATCCGTGCCAATCAGCGCCATCCGTGGTATCCGCGTTCTATTCCCTGAGCGTAGCGACCAATCAGCATTCATCAGTCCAATCCGTTAAATCAGTATCCCATTCCCGTGAGCGTAGCGAACCTCTGCGCTACTCCCCTGAGCGAAGCGAATCTTTGCATCTCCCCACGCTATTGACACACTTCCCTGAACACACCCCTAACCCCCTGATTACCACCTATCAAAACTCCTGAAATTTATCTCCAAATTTATCCAGAGCCTGTCCAAAGACCTCCCATCACTCACCAAAGCCGTGAAGCCACTATCCAAAGGATACCCATCGTAATCCAAAGAACCCCCGCTTATCACCAAAGCTCTGATGCCGTAATCCAAAGTTTATCCTGAGCTTTCCGAAGGACTCCCACCACCATCCAAAGCTCACCCAGAGATCACCGAAGGGACTCCATCATTCTCCAAAATTCATCCCGAGAAATCCGAAGGACTTCCACCCTCTTCCAAATCCCCCAAAACAAAAAACCGCCCCAACGTATCGTTGAAACGGTTTTCAATTTAATCAGTGTAAATCGGTCCGATCTGTGTAATCTGTGTTCTATTATCGGGAGGCCCCTACTTCACCAACTTCTGCAACTCTGCGTGCAAATTGGCGCCTCTCAAATTCTTAGCGATAATAACGCCATTCTCATCAAGTAGGAAGTTTCCCGGAATAGAACGTACGCCATACGTGGCAGCACCAGCACTGTTCCAACCACCAAGGTCACTTACGTTAGTCCAATTCAATCCATCCTGCTCGATGGCACCAACCCATGCATCTTGGCTCTTATCCAACGACACGCCATAAACTTCAAATCCTTTTGCAGACTTGAAACTGGCCGTTTTAAACTTAGTATAGGCTGAAACCACATTCGGATTCTCAATACGGCATGGTCTGCACCATGAAGCCCAGAAGTCAATCAAGACAACCTTTCCGCGAAGCGAAGCAAGACTTACTTCTTTTCCATCTGGGTTCTTGAACTTAAGATCTGGTGCAACATCACCGATGTTCAATCCTATTTTCTTATCCTGTATTTCGGTTTTATCACCATTGCCACCACCTGCAAACGCAGTCTGACCAATTGTGAGCAATCCGAAAGCAACAATAAATCCTATCCTTTTCATATCTAAATTTTGTGCAAAGTTAATATCCGCCTTTAATTTCTCTGGTCGGTTGACTGACAGGCGTTGAAGGCAAGAACTGTACCAGTTGGACAGTTGACCAAGTTGATAGAGTAGATTGGTTATGAGAAATTGTGTCCGCCAACTTTATAGACTCCATCAACCTTGTAAACTTTATAAACTAATCAACTCTGTAAACTACAACCTCCTAATATCTGCCCCAATCGCATTCAGCCTGACATCAATGTCCTGATACCCACGGTCTATCTGTTCAATATTGTGAATCAAGCTCTTACCATCGGCAGAAAGGGCCGCAATTAGCAACGAAACTCCAGCACGAATGTCTGGGCTGGTCATTTGAATTCCTCTCAATTCCACCTGATGATCCATACCAATAACTGTGGCGCGGTGCGGATCGCAGAGAATGATCTTGGCACCCATATCAATCAGCTTATCTACAAAGAACAGACGGCTTTCAAACATTTTCTGATGAATGAGCACGCTCCCTCTGGCTTGCGAGGCAACTACCAAAATGATACTCAGCAAGTCAGGTGTAAATCCTGGCCATGGAGCATCTGAAATGGTAAGTATTGAACCATCAATAAACGATTCAATCTCGTAATGCTCTTGCGATGGAATGTAAATGTCATCCCCTCTAAGCTCCATCTGAATTCCGAGTTTGCTAAAAATGGTTGGGATGATTCCCAAATCAGGGTAACTCACATTCTTAATGGTAATCTCCGATTTGGTCATAGCCGCCAAACCGATAAACGAACCAATCTCAATCATATCTGGCAAGCAGCGATGCGCTGTTCCTCCCAATGATTCAACGCCATCAACGATAAGCATGTTTGAACCGATACCCGAAATGTTTGCGCCCATTCGGTTTAGCATCTTACAAAGCTGCTGCAGATATGGTTCGCAAGCGGCATTGTAAATAGTGGTGCGTCCTTTGGCAAGCACGGCAGCCATCACCACATTGGCAGTTCCTGTTACCGAAGCTTCGTCAAGCAACATGTAGCAACCTTGCAAATTGCTGGCCTCTACCTTGTAGAATTGTTCCTCTGCGTTGTATTCAAACTTGGCACCAAGTTTCTGAAATCCGATAAAGTGCGTATCCAGCCTTCTTCTTCCAATCTTGTCTCCTCCAGGCTGCGGAATATATCCTTTACCGAAACGGCCCAACATTGGTCCAACAATCATGATTGATCCGCGAAGTCCGCCTCCCTTTTTCTTGTAGTCATCCGAATAAAGATGCTCGAGGTTGACATTATCTGCCTGAAACTCGTACGTATCTTCCGCAAGCTGATTGACCTTCACGCCCAAATCGCGAAGCAAATCAATAAGCTTATTCACATCCCGAATGTTGGGAATGTTTGAAATAGTGACCTTTTCTGATGTGAGAAGAACCGCACACAGTATTTGTAAAGCTTCATTCTTGGCTCCTTGAGGAACCAATTCTCCTTTCAGTTTGTTTCCTCCAATGATCTCGAATGATGCCATGCTCAGTTTCTGTTATATGATTTTCCGTTGGTTGTCCATTCTACCCACTTCGGAGGATAGCGTCACCCTGAACTTGTTTCAGGGTCTTATCACAGATGCTGAAACAAGTTCAGCATGACACGTACTGTTGGTTGGGTATGAAAACGGGCAATCAGTTTCTGTGGGTTCTTCTTCCGTTGTTATTATTCTTCTTGCGCTTAGCGTTATTGCGCCCTTTGGTATTACGTCCTCGGTTTTGATTACTCTGTTGTTGTTTGAGGGCAGGGTCAATGAGGTCGTTTGCATGCATCAATTCCACCTCCACTGGCACAACTATCGCTCCTCCAGACATTTCGCGAAGGTCTTTCTTTATCACGCGGTCTTCTACCGAATCTCGGTTCCAATTAAGGTAAGAGCGCTTCATTACATTGGCGAGTGCTTCACCCATTTTGGTACGCTCTTCCTCGTTTTCCTCCGCAGAAACCTTCTTAATCATTCCTTGAATTATCCGACCATAATGACGGTAGGTAATCGCATTCTCTGGATAAGGAATCGGATCAGGTCCTTTCTCAAAATCTTCTTTAAGTGGTTTTGGGAAGGGAGAATCAACATCAAAATCGAACCCAGAAATAATGAACATGTGATCCCAAATCTTTTGAGTCAAATCTTCATTTCCTTTCAAAGCAGGATTTACCTGTCCCATCACTTTAATAATGGACTGGGCTGCCTTGTTCCGCTCTTCCCTGTCTTCCAAGGTTTTCACGTATTCAATCATCTTCTGAATGTTCCGCCCGTACTCAGGAATCTTCATCTGCTCGCGAGCAGTGTTGTATTCCATCTCGTAATCTAGTTCTAAACTCATCTTTGATATTATTCGGTCACAAAATAAAGAAAGTAGTTGCCAAAAACGCAAAAGCCCCTCGAAAGGGGCTTTCATCATAAAATCTTTACAGGTTTTAGTACCTGTAGTAATCTGGCTTGTATGGTCCGTCAACCGTAACACCAATATATGATGCTTGGTCGTCAGAAAGCACTTCCAACTCTACTCCAATCTTAGCTAGGTGAAGTCGTGCTACTTTCTCATCTAAATGCTTAGGAAGCATGTAAACTTCGTTTTTGTATGAATCTGTGTTATTCCAAAGCTCCAATTGAGCCAACACTTGGTTGGTAAAAGAGTTTGACATTACAAACGATGGGTGACCTGTTGCACAACCAAGGTTTACCAATCGTCCTTCTGCAAGAACAATGATATCATTGCCATTAATGTTGTAAAGATCAACTTGTGGCTTAATCTCATCTTTTGTTGAACCGTATTTCCCGTTCAACCAAGCCATGTCAATTTCGTTATCGAAGTGACCAATGTTGCAAACGATTGTTTTGTCTCCCATTGCCTCGAAATGTTCTCCCGTAATGATGTCTTTGTTCCCCGTAGCCGTAACAATAATATCAGCTCGGTGAATAGCGCTTTTCATTGACTTAACCTCAAATCCGTCCATTGCAGCTTGCAAAGCACAAATTGGATCAACCTCAGTAACAATTACACGAACACCTGCTCCACGAAGAGATGCTGCTGAACCTTTACCTACATCACCATAACCAGCAACAATGGCCACTTTACCTGCCATCATAACATCTGTAGCTCTACGAATAGCATCTACCAAAGACTCTTTACATCCGTACTTATTATCGAACTTCGATTTAGTAACAGAATCGTTAATGTTGATAGCTGGCATTAGAAGCGTGCCTTTCTTAACCCGCTCATACAATCTGTGAACTCCAGTTGTAGTTTCCTCAGAAATACCTTTAATGTCTTTCACCAATTCTGGGAAGCGATCCAAAACCATGTTGGTCAAATCACCGCCATCATCCAAAATCATGTTCAAAGGCTTACCATCTTTGAAAGAGAAAAGCGTTTGCTCAATACACCAATCAAACTCCTCTTCGTTCAAACCTTTCCAAGCGTAAACTGGAATACCAGCAGCGGCAATTGCAGCAGCGGCATGATCCTGAGTTGAGAAAATATTACAAGAAGACCAAGTAACATCCGCACCAAGCTCAACCAATGTTTCAATCAAAACTGCTGTTTGAATTGTCATGTGAAGACAACCTGCAATTCTTGCACCTGCAAGAGGTTTAGAAGCACCGAACTCCTCTCTAAGCGCCATTAAACCTGGCATCTCAGCCTCAGCTAATCTGATTTCTTTCCTTCCGAAATCAGCAAGGCTGATGTCTTTTACTTTGTATTTCACTTGTTCTGCTATATTACTCATTATGTATGTTTTCTTATTGAAACGGTTGCAAAGGTAAGCTATAGCTTATTCCTAAACAATTAGCTCTGCTGCTTAACCACTTTACGAATAACCAATACTCCTTCAGATAGTTCATCGCAGAGCAAATAATCCCCCTACAACAACTGAGGTATACCTTAAAGAAAGAAACTTGAATGACAAATAAAAAGCTGAAACCGATGAGTTAGCTACTCATCAGCAGCTACCTAAAAATGGTAATTGTGCCCATTTTAGAAAACCCTTTTCCCGTATACCAAGTCAAATCTATCTGATAAGAATATGCGCCTTGTGGTAGCTCTTTTCCTGATTTCCTTGAGGTTCCATCCCAAAACTCAGTCACATCAAAGGTTTCCCATTGCAGTTTTCCCCAGCGGTCATATATCTGCATATGCCAATCCGTAATTCCTTTCTGCTTAATCTCAAATACATCGTTGGTTCCATCTCCATTAGGCGTAAATGCCGTTTGAATAAAGAACGTTTCTTGCTCCCAAACTCTGAAAGGCAAAGTGAGCGTATCTGGACAACCAATTTCTCTCATCACAATAAGCTGAACATCGAAAAGACCTGAATCCTGATAGACTCCAACCGCATCAAACATGTTATCCACCGTATAGCCATTACCAAAGTCCCAGTAAGAAGAATCTGGTTCAACATTATAACTGGTATTCCAGAATTCCATTGTGGTATCAGGCAATTGAAGTGCCACACTATCTGGATAAAAATCTGCCACTGGATGTGGTCTAACTTCCATGAAAATCTTTGCGGAATCTTTACATCCCGTTATTCGATTACTTACATACTGCGTAACTGTATACCATCCTGGCTCATCAAATGTGTATTCGATTATATCAACAACTCTACCATCCACCGCTATAGTTGTGTCTTTATCATTGAAATGATACTCCCAATTGGTAATGTTTACGTCATACTCAGAAGTATCGTTGAAGAAAATCGGCAACTCTGCACAAACAATATTTGTTTCAACCCAAAACCCAGCGATGGGCGAAGCGTAAACCTCAACATTTACGGGTATGGCATCAGAGGCACATCCATCAACCGAAAAGACTGTAAGTGTGACAACATAAATGCCAGAATCGTTAAACGTATGAGCAGGATTTTGAAGGTCACTCGTATTAAGCGAACCTGAATTCAAGTCCCCAAAATCCCATTCCCAAACCGAAGCGTTAAGGGAATTATCAAAAAAGCGCAAATCAGCAGAATCACATAAGGTAGAATCGGTTACCATGATATCCGCGATTGGAACTAAAAGCGGTTCAACCATATTCGGCACCACCAGCGTATCAGTAAAAACTCCGTTAGAAGCAGCAAGCGTAATCGTATAAGGGCCACCACTTGTATATGTATGACTTGGGTTTTGAACAGAAGACTGGTTGCCGTCTCCAAAGTCCCACTCCCAAGTTATTGGATTACCAAAGGTGGTATCCGTGAACGTAACCGTGGTTGAACCACAGGTTTGAACTGTGTCGAATAGGAAACCTGCATACACGAATGGCGGAAGGATAATATCAACAGGAACCTCGCAAATTACAGAACAACCGAATGTATCAGTAACCTCTACACTTGCATTGTAAAGCCCAGTTCCTCCGTAAAGGTGAGCAGGACTTTGGTCCGTTGAAGAACCTCCATCACCGAATTGCCAGAAGAATTCATAAGGAGCTGTTCCTACAGTAACATCAGCATTAAATCCTGTATTTGCTCCTAAATAAGCATCCGTCACGTTACTGCAATCAACTACGGGGATTGGGTGAACAATAACAGTGATGTTATCAGAGGTTACTGGGTTTACCAAGGGACATGCATAATCGCTTTCCATTTCAACCCGTATCACCTCTCCATTAGTAATACCAATTGGCGTGTAAGAATTTTCATTCCCCCCAAAAAACGGAGGTACATCAATACCACCCCGGACCCACTGATAGCTAGGACTGTTACCGCCAGCGAAAGGAACTGCTCCAAATGTAATTTCTTCTCCTTCGCATATCTCTGTTGAAGTAGCCGTAATGAATACTTCTGGGGTAACAAATGGCAGTACTTCTACATAATGTGTATCGGGCTTTGACCAACCACAGCACGGTGATTCTGTCTGAAGCGTGACCATATACGTTCCTGCATCTGCATAGGTGTATGATGGTGCTGCGGACGAGCTCGTATTGGCTGCGCCAGATGCTGGATCTCCAAAAGCCCATCGATAACCAAGTACATTGAAGTTAATAGGCCAAGTTGCTGAGAAATTTACAATATCCCCCGGACAGGTTGTATCAGGTGCTTGAATAGTTGGCAGGTATGGCTGGCCGTCTATAAATATGTTCACAAATTCGGCAAGGAAATAAGGCACTCCGTTTGAGACCATTGTAAGGTCGAATGAACCCATTCCGTTATAATAGGCTGAGGTGCTTTGACCAACCGTATTAACAGGAACAGTGCTTCCCTCATAGAACCACTCAATAATTCCGTTTGAGTTTGTTGAGTAGTAGATATCTGAGAATGTGCAGCCTGTAGATTCGAGCGTAATATTAGGCTCAACATTTGCCGCAAGATTGGTTTGAATTGTTTGAATACCCGTAGGCTCTTCGTAAAGCGGCTGGCTTGTACCTGGAGCTCCGTTACCTCCAAAACCTCCGTTACCTCCAGCACTTCCTTCGCCTCCTTGACCTCCTTGTCCGCAACCTATACCTCCAAATCCTCCAAGGCCACCTTGACCACCAAGACCACCTGGAAAACCGCCAACTCCTCCAATTCCTGGAAGACCTGAATTGGCTACGCAATCGTTTAGTATGCCACCACTTCCATTGTTAGAAATGTAAATGCCAAATGAACCTCCACCACCAGAACCTCCCGTTGCTCCAGAGCCACCTTGACCACCTTCGCCACCGCCACCGCCACCGGGGCCAGAACCGTTATCGCCATTGATGCCGAATACGCTAATGACATCTCCATGGGAGCCGCCACCACCACCTCCACCACCACCAGAGCCGTCTTCACCATTAACACCATCTTCACCGTCTCCAGGGACAAAAAAACCACCCGCATGGATTGGAATTCCATCTAATCCAACAACCCCATCAGCACCATCCGTTGCATCAACTCCTAGTTGGCCATAGCTGGAAACAGGAGCAGTACATTGCCCAACAAGAAATAAGCAGGCGCTCAAAGCATTCTCATAGCCTGGACCTTCAGGACCGCCTGTACCTGGATTAGGGCCGAGGCCATCCTGCCCTTGAAGCCCTGGAAAAGCTTCTCCATCAACAATGAATGGTAAGGGTATGAAAGTTCCGGTGCAACAATCTAATCGGTCACTTGTGCCTTCTGGGCCACCATCACCGCCATTTCCACCAGCAGATATACCTCCGCCCCATGAACTTCCACCTGCACCACCAGCGGTATTTCCACCTCCACAATTATTTCCATTCTGTCCCTGCACTCCATCTACTCCAACAACACCGTCTATTCCGGCTAAACCGTCAATTCCGTTGGAACCATTTCCAGCGGTTGAACGAACTCTACTCATCGAGTAATTTGAACAACCATCAATATGAATTCCATAAGTAGATATGCCAGAGCCTCCTGCATTATCAACCAGAACGGAGAGGTCATGTAATTGAAAATTGGTTAGGCCAACTGCCGACATAGCTACAATTCTATCTGGAGCAGGAGTAATATTTGTGTTGTCTCGGTGAATGAGTGTTGCGGCATTATTCGATTTCACCCATGTAACTGCATCAAAACCTCCCTCAATAGTTACACCACCAATAAGGTCGATTGTATTTGAAATATTGTACGTTCCAGAGGCCATACGAATATGGTCAACTCCCGGAGCTACCAATGTAAGTCCGTTTAAAAGTGAAGTAGGCGCAGCTTGCGTACCACTTCCACTACCGTTGGGAGAAACATAAATGATATTACATTCCTGAGAAAACCCCAGTGTTGAAATCAACGCAAAAAGTAATATAAGGGAATATCTCGGCTTCAATTTCATCTTTCAATTACAACAAACGGCAGAGAGTGTTTATAGCCTTCCGAACCTATGGAAAGAACGTATGAGCCTTCTTTGAGTTGCGTTACGTTTAAACGTTTTTTGTTCACGCCAGCAATTAAGCTCAAACCTTCCGTGTGAACAGTCCGACCTAAGACATCAATAATTTGAACATTAACAGATTCATTAACCTCGGAAAGCAACGTCAGCTCCATCCATTCTGAAGCTGGATTTGGAAATAACTTAATAGGTTGATCAAACGAAAGGTCGTTGATTCCCACATTAACTTTAGATGGCAGCGCTATAGTATCTGAACAGCCATAAACATTAGAAACGATAAGCGAAACATTATAGGCGCCATTGGTAACAAACGCATGCATTGGGTTTTGCTCTGTGCTATTGTTTTCAGCACCAGAAGCAGGATCTCCGAAATCCCAAAACCATTCATCTGCAAACAGCGAATTATCGGCAAACTGAACAGTATCTCCGCCATTGGCTGCGTTAAGTTCATAGCTCTGAAAATTGGCAACTGGTTTTGGGTTTACCACCACTTGATTGAAAACTGCTACCGAATCAATTCCATTTCCTGAATAAACCCAAAGCGTCACATCATACGTTCCTGTAGTTACATAGGTATGCAGTGGACTTGTTTGGTTGGATCCAGTTCCGTCTCCAAAATCCCAGAAATTTGTTACTACATTCTGACTCAAATTACTGAATTGAACTTCAAACGGAGCGCAACCAACTATTGTATCCACAGAAAAAGCAGCAAACAGATTAGGCGAAACCATCAGAATGGTTTGGCATGAAACTGAACAACCTAACGAGTCATAAACATCAACAGTTGCCGTATAACCACCCGCATCTTGGTAAATGTGCTCCACGGTTTCTCCAAATCCTAGAGAACCATCACCGAAGGACCAGAAATATTCAAATGGTGCTAAACCACCACTGGTAACCTCTACTTGAAAAAATGTTGGTTCATTCGACACAAAGGAGTCTGCTTGACATGTAATTATGTGTGGGGGAATTACATTAACAGAAATAGAATTAGACGAAGCAATTTCGCCCGTAGCACAACCCAATGAAGAAGTTACCTCTAGCGTTACCGCATCGCCATCAAGCAGCTGATTAGTAGTAAAAACCGGTCCGTTTCCTCCGGCAGAAGTTCCATTAATCAGCCAATTGTATGTCGGATTACTTCCTACGTTTTCTGCTGTAGCGGTGAAGGTGACTTCCGTCAGCTCACATACCGTATTGGTAGTATCTGCAAACTCAGTTTGTATGCTGGTTGCTGGAAGAATAATAGAATCTACCACAATCATTATGGTATCGGTAAAAGATTGCCCACAACATTCCGTTTCTGTTGTAAGCGTAAGCTGATACACTCCTGCCGAGTCCCAAGTAACTCCTAACAAATCGAAAAAATTAGGGCCATTGTAGCTTACCGTATCTCCCTCCACATTATTCAGCTGCCAGATATAATTATTGGCTGAGACGGAGCTATTAAAATCAGAAACATCGCCAACACAAAGTTGCGTTGGGCCAGTTTGTATTGCAGGATCTAAAGCTGGAACCACTGCATGAATATCGATGAAATCGGTGTAGGTAAAAGCGATACCATTTACAACAAGGGTAAAGGTTTTAAACCCTGGAGTTGTAAAAAGAGCCGTGGTAGTTTGTCCAACGGCAGTAGCTGGGGAAGCTCCAGCACCAAAAAACCATTGTAGAGTTCCAGTAGCGTCTGTTGAGAATGTAACCGGTGAATTCGTACACCCACCATGCTCAACGTTTACCAAAGGCTGAGAAAGGCCATAAATATTTTGAAGCACCATCGGTTCTCCTCCGGGATGCTCGTAAAGTTCGTGTGTAACTCCATTTGAACCGAGACCTCCTTGACCTCCATCTCCACCGCGACCTCCATCTCCACCAGTACCTCCAGCACCAATATCGCATGCAGTAAAAAGAGCTCCTCCCAAGCCTCCGTCTCCACCTTGTCCACCGTTTCCTCCAACACCACCTGGTCCGCCAATACCAGCAAAACCAGATTGCAAATCGCAATCCTTCATCACTCCATTAAAACCATTATCCCAAGCAAATACTGCAAACGAACCTCCAGCGCCTTGACCTCCATCACCACCGAATCCACCACCTCCGCCTTCTCCTCCACCAGCACCACCAGCACCAGTTCCATTCGAATTGGATGGAATAGTATCAGCAGAAATCAATGGTGGAAAATCAGGAATAGCTATCCAAACAATACCACCTTGAGAACCGCCTCCGCCACCGCCTCCGCCACCAGAAGCATTACTTCCTAACAGACCCGAAGTTCCTGACCCTGGGCTAAAAAAACCACCTCCAAAAGAAAACGCTCCGGGAACACCTGACACGCCAACCACACCATCAGCACCTTCTCCACCAAAATCACCATCGTTGGCAGGTGTTCTATCGCACTGTATTGATATAACGGCAGTAAAAACCTCTTGTCCGCCAGGGCCTCCATAACCACCACCTGTACCCTGACCAGTACCTCCTGTATATCCTGGAAAAGCATCGCCTCCTGCTGGAAACTGATACGTACCACGTTCACCACCAAAGCCACCATCTCCGCCTCTATTGCTACCTATGAAAGAGCAACATGCGCCATCTCCACCTGCGCGGCTTCCACTAGAATCTTCTTCACCAGACTCTCCGTTCTCTCCAACAGCACCAACAGGGCCAGGAACGCCCGGAGCGCCTGGACTTCCATTACCACCGTTTCCGGCAACTATCTTACAGCGAACAATTTCGTAATCTGAGCAATTGTTGAGGTAAACACCGTAACTAGATACCCCTTGCCCTAATGCATTCGCAGTTCGAATTGTTACGTCTTGAATTCTAAAGTTAGATTGGCCAACGCAGAGAAGTGCAATTAGGCGAGGTGGACCGAGTTCAACATTGCTTGGATCCCTGAAAAGGGTTGTAATGGATGTATTGTCCTTTATCCAATTCGCGTTGTAACCACCTATCAGGTCAATATTGCTGGGAATAAACAAAGGCTCTGTCAGCACGTATGTTCCTCCTTGCAAATAAATCTTATCCGCATTTCCAACTAGCATTGACATTCCAGTTAAAAGGTCAACTGGATCTGCCTCCGTGGCAGCACCTGAGGACGAACCTGTAACCGAAACATGAATAATATCGGAAAACTGCTGACTTCCAAGTCCGGTACAGTCTTGACCAAAACCAAACAACGGTAACAAAAGACCGATAAAAAATAGAGATGCTTTAGTAGCGAGAGTCAATAGTTTCTACGTTATAATTGTGGACACCCCATAATCAAGGCGCAATTTCGGCAATGCTTCGAGGTTATCCAAATGAACTGCAACAGCTTTCTACCATTTTTACAAACGGAATTATCAAAAGAAGGTTGCTAGATAATTGGTACTAAATCTAAACACAACTAAATACGTGGTTACAAATCGATTCATCTGTAAAAAACACGACAAAGCCATGTTCATTCATTAAGTTTGCAAATCGAATGATGGACATACTAAACCATTTACAACAAGCAAAACAGAAACAACGCAAGTTGTTTTCTCTGCTTATTGACCCTGACAAGACAGGCGGGAAAGAACTTGAGCGTATTGTAGGCTCAGCCCAAAACGCTGGGGTTGACATGCTTTTTGTAGGCGGCAGTTTACTTGTAACTGATACGCTTTTCGATTGCGTTCAAATCATAAAAGCTAACTGCGATATTCCTGTCGTTTTATTCCCTGGAGATAATATGCAGGTGGTTCCTAATGCGGATGCTATTCTTCTTCTCTCCGTTATTTCTGGTAGAAATGCAGAAATGTTAATTGGTAAACATGTAGTTGCTGCGCCTAGTTTAAAAAACAGTGGGTTAGAGATTATTCCAACTGGTTACATGCTTATTGACAGCGGAAGACCTACTACTGCCTCTTATATGAGCAACACCAATCCGTTGCCTCACGATAAGGACGATATTGCCGCTTGCACTGCAATGGCAGGAGAAATGCTTGGTCTAAAAACCATTTTTATGGATGGTGGAAGTGGTGCTCTAAACGCTGTTTCTCCAAGTATGGTAAAACGTGTTGCAGACCATGTTGATATTCCAATTATTGTTGGTGGAGGATTGAGGACTCCTGAAATGGCTCGAGATCGTTTCGATGCTGGCGCAACCGTTGTTGTGGTTGGAAATGCCATTGAACAAAATGGCTCCTTACTTGCTGAAATGGCAAGTGTTTCAAAACAATAATTCATGAAAGTTACCTTGGAAATTACGATGTATCCATTATCGGATGGATATAAAGAAGCTGTGAAAGATTTTCTTCGAAGGCTTAATAAAATCGAAAATATTGAAGTCATCACCAATGGTGTTAGCACACAAGTTTTTGGAGAATATGATGATGTGATGAAAGCCTACACAGATTCTTTGAAGCCATCATTGGAATCGGGAACTCCAATAGCGGCTGTCTCTAAAATCATCAACAGTCACTTGCCGCCAGACCGTTGGGATACGAGTCAATGGACGTAAGTTCTATTCTAGAATATTCGGCCATTGTTCTGGCCTTGGCCTATGTGATTCTTGCCGCTAAAGAAAGTGTTTGGTGCTGGTATCCAGCATTCATCAGTTCCGCTATTTACGTTTACATCACCTACTCGGCAAACCTAATTGGTGAATCATTCATCAGTCTGTTTTATGTGATTATGGCAGTTTACGGCTGGTGGCAATGGAGTTTTGGAAAGCGAAAAGATGAGAAACTCAAACTGGTCGACTGGCATACTACACATCATGTAAAAGCAATTTTACTCGGTCTTATACTAGCCGGAGCACTCGGAAAAGGGTTTGAATTGATATTTGATTCTGCAATGCCCTACTTAGATGCTTTCACGACTTCGTTTAGCCTCATTGCCACATTTATGGTCACTCGAAAAATCCTGTCCAATTGGATTTACTGGATTGTTATTGATGCCTTCAATATTTACCTCTATTGGAGTCGCGGATTGGAACCAACTGCTGGACTTTATTTCTTGTACACTATTCTTGCAGTAGTCGGATTCATGAGCTGGTATAAAGAATGGAAAGTAGATCGCAGATTTTTGCATGCGTAGGTCCTGAGAGCACAGGAAAAACAACCTTGTGCCGTCAACTTGCTAATCACTTTGGAGGCTTTATCGTGCCGGAATTCGCCAGAGAGTTCCTGAATCAGACCAAAGGGAAATATGAGAAATCCGATTTATTGACAATTGCAAAAGGCCAATTTGAACTTGAGCGTGATATTGTTTCCGATTCCAAAGACTTAGTATTCTCCGATACGGACGCGCTGGTCGTAAAAGTCTGGCATGAGTTCAAATACCAAGCATTAAGTCCTGAAATCGATGAGATTCTGAATAATCAATCTCCGCGTAAATACCTTCTCGCTTATCCTGATTTAGATTGGAAACCTGATCCGCTTCGCGAAAACCCCAGTGACCTTTTGGAGATTTTCAATTTCTACGAAAAGACGTTGAATGAAATTGGCGCGGAATTTAAAGTCGTTCGAGGTACTGGTAATGAAAGACTGAACGCTGCCATTGACGCCATTAATCAAATGAAATTGGACTAATTTGGTTGCATGAGTTTCTCATCATCTACCGAAAAAACCTTTAAAACATTACTGCCAGCGCCTTTCACCATTGCTGTGGTTTTAACGATAATCACTATGGTTTTAGCATTTACGCTAACCAGTTCAGAATCGACTGGAATCGATAGAGTAACTGAAGTTTTAGGTTTTTGGGAAGAAGGACTCTGGAACGCTCCACTTCTAGTCTTTGCCATGCAGATGATGTTGATGTTGGTTTTGGGTCATACACTTGCTTTAACCAAGCCTGTAGATTCAATCATTAGTTACGCCACTAGGTTCTGTAGCACTACGGCTAATGCCGCGGCAATCGTCACACTTCTTACTGTGTTAGTTGCCCTTTTTAACTGGGGATTAGGACTCATTTTCGGAGCAATTTTGGCGAGAAAAGTTGGCGAACATGCCGTGAAGAATAACCTTGAACTAAACTATCCGCTAATTGGTGCGGCAGGCTATTCTGGATTGATGGTTTGGCACGGAGGCATTTCGGGTTCAGCACCAATTAAAGTGGCCGAAGAAGGTCACATTACTTCGTTGATGGGAAGCGTCATTTCCCCAGAACAACTGCAACTCCTCCCCGACCCTATTTCATTCTCAGAAACGATTTTTAGTTCGATGAATCTGACAGCAACTCTTTTAGTTGTAATTGTACTTCCAGCATTCATGTATATGATGGGGAAACGATTCGGAACTGGTGCGTATCTCCCTCTTGCTAGGCCAGAACTGAACTTGGAATCGATTGAGGTAGAAGGAGCAGAAAGACTAGACCATTCGAAATTCTTTGGGCTGATAATCGGAGGTGTTATTTCTCTTTACTGCGTTTATATCGCAATCAATGTATTCCCAGAAAAAAGCTTCAGTTTCATTAACCCGAACTACATCAATCTGTTACTGTTAGGGCTTTGTCTTTTATTACATCGGAGCGTTTTCAAGTTCCTAAAAGCAATTGACCAAGCAATTGGTGGAGCGTCAGGTATTCTCATTCAATTCCCCTTATATTTCGGTATTATGGGCATTATGAATAGCTCCGGACTAGTTCAGCTTTTCTCTGGTTTCTTCGTCAGTATTTCCAACGAAACAACTTTCCCAATTTTCACTTTCATAAGTGCTGGAATTGTGAACATCTTCGTGCCAAGTGGTGGCGGACAATGGGGTGTTCAAGGCCCCATTATTTTACAAGCAGCCTCAGAATTGGGAGTGAGCATTCCGAAAAGCATTATGGGACTTGCTTATGGCGATCAACTGACTAACATGCTTCAACCATTTTGGGCATTGCCATTGCTGGGAATAACTGGGTTAAAAGCCAAAGAGATTCTCCCGTACACGGTGGCACTAATGGGGGTTGGAATTGTCTTGTTCGTTTCTGTTTTGCTGATTTTTTAATTATGAACACGAATAATATATAGTTTTGCCAGCAGTCAGGGGTGTCCGAAAATCGGGCTGAGATAATACCCTACAACTTGATCCAGGTAATACTGGCGGAAGGAGATGAAAAAACCACTACTTATTGTAGCGCTATGCTTGTGCGCTGTACAAATGCAAGCTCAAACTATTTCAGGAAATGTTTATTCCGCATCGGATAGCACTGCTATTCCCGGTGTTAATGTCACTGTTTCGGGAACCTACAGCGGTACATTTACCGATTCTGAGGGGAAATTTGACATCCGATACGGAAAGTCTGACTCGGTAAAACTTGAACTCACTTTTATTGGTTTCATCGACCGAGAAATTGCGGTAGTTGCTGGTCAGAAGATGCTCCATCAAATCTATCTCACTCCCACTGCGTATGAAAAAGATGCGGTGGTTGTGAGTTCAACACGTGCTAACAGGAACACAGCAACTGCTTACACCGATGTTGATTTGGAAACCATCGAAAGAAGAAATTTCGGTCAGGACATTCCAATTCTATTAGAATTGGAACCGAGTGTTGTCTCCACTTCTGATGCTGGTGCTGGTGTTGGCTACACCGGAATCCGAATTCGTGGTTCAGACGCAACGCGGATTAACGTTACGCTGAATGGCATTCCGATTAACGATTCTGAATCGCATGGTGTATTTTGGGTAAACATGCCCGATTTGGCTTCCAGTTTAGACAATGTTCAAGTTCAGCGTGGAGTTGGAACAAGCAGTAATGGAGCGGCTGCATTTGGTGGAAGCATAAACTTGCAAACTAACAGGTTTCGCAAGAAATGGTATGTTGAAACCACCAACGGTTATGGGTCATTCAATACGTGGCGACACACCGTTTCGGCAGGTTCTGGATTGATTGCAAACAAGTTTACCGTGGATGCGCGCTTCAGTAGAATTTCTTCTGATGGTTATATTGATAGAGCAACATCAAGCCTGTGGTCTTGGTACGCATCGGCCGCATATCATGGCAAGAAAACCATGATTCGTTTCAATGTTTTAGGAGGTAGAGAACGAACGTATCAGTCATGGTATGGAACTCCCGAAGACTCACTGGAAACGAACCGAACTTTTAACTTTTATGATTACGAAAATGAGGTTGATAATTATGGGCAGGATCATTATCAGTTGATAATTGCGCATGAATTTGACCGCAATTGGAACATTAACGTTAACGGACATTACACACGCGGCAAAGGATACTTTGAGCAATTCCGAGGCCAAGATGACTTGGCTGATTACGGCTTGGAAAATGTAATTATGGGCGATGACACCATCACAACTTCAGACTTAGTTCGAAGACGCTGGTTAGACAATCATTTCTATGGTGCCACGTTTGCCATGAATTATACAGGAAGGAAGGTACAAGCTACTCTGGGTGGTGGGTGGAATAACTATATCGGAGACCATTTTGGCGAGGTAATTCAAACTCAGTTTACCGAATACGAAGGACTGCAACAACGATATTATTTCGATAATGCAAGAAAGACAGATATCAGTGTATATCTAAGAGCCAATTATCAGGTGCACTCTAAAGTAAATCTGTTTGCCGATTTACAACTACGTACTATAGAGTACAGTTTCGAAGGACCTGAGGCTGATATTTTTGGAAGAGTGAGCACCACACAACAGCAACTCAATTGGCTATTCTTCAACCCGAAAGCAGGAATAAACTACGAGTTGAATAGCCGAAACCGAATCTACTCTTCTATTGCCGTTGGTAACCGAGAGCCAGCAAGAGTTGATATTGTGGATGCAACCCAGATTTCTCGTCCTGAGTCGGAAAGAATGTACGACTGGGAGCTTGGATACGAGAGAAAAGACCGCAACTACTCGTTTGGGGTTAATGCCTACTGGATGATATACCAGAATCAGTTGGTATTGAATGGACGTGTAAATGATGTAGGAGCATACATCCGCGAAAACGTAGACCAGAGCTACAGATTAGGTATTGAGGTAATGACAAGCATTAATATTCTCAAAAACCTGAGCCTGAACGCAAACTTCACCTGGAGCAGAAACCGCATTCTGAATTTTACGGAATACGTAGATGATTACGATAATGGCGGACAGCAGGTGATTGAGCACGGTGAGACAGAAATCTCATTTTCTCCAAACTACATTGCAAATGCAGTTTTAACATATCGCCCTATCAAGAACCTTGACATTGCTTTCATCACGCAGTATGTGGGAGAACAATTTTTAGACAACACCTCTAATCGTGATAGAATGCTTAATGATTACGTGACCAATAATTTTCGTGTTCACTACAACATCAAATGGAAATTCTTCAAAGAAATTGGCGTAGGTGTTCAGCTCAACAATATTTTCAATCAGTTTTATGAGTCAAACGGTTATACCTTCTCTTATATAGCTGGAGGAGAAACTACCACCGAAAACTTCTACTATCCGCAGGCTGGCTTCAACTTTATGACCATGCTGACGCTGAAGTTCTAACGCTCTATTCGTGAAACATTTTTTAACCAACGGTGTTGGGTTTTCTGAAACTATTCAGATTAAAAAATGAACATACAATTACTTTCAAGCCTAGCGCTTTGTCTTTTTATGAATGTTGCTTATGGCCAAATACCAGAAGGCGGATTTGACAACCTAACTTCATCAGGCGGTTGCTCGCAACCCGCAGGGTGGAATACGGTTAATGGGACCACAGGAGCGCTTGGTTTATGTACTGCGGAATCAGAAACGAACAATCCCTACAGTGGATTTGCTGCACTTAAAATCACGTCAGAGTTTTTCTTTTTCGCTGCTCAGGTAATACCAGGGATTGTGAGCAATGGGAACATCGACATCCAAAGTCAGGGAGTTACTGGTGGTATTCCATTTACCGAAAGACCAACTGCATTTAAAGGTTGGTATCGAGCCGAGCCCGAAAATGACGACACCTATTCCATGATTGCTGTTCTAATCAACGAAAACAACGGAGACACAGTTGGAGCTGCCATTTTTGAAGGCAACACAACGGTGTCAACTTGGACTGAATTCAACGTTCCGGTGGACTATTTTACTCAAGACATCCCAACTTTACTACAGATAAACTTGTTTGCAAGCGACCCACTCAACCCGCAGGATGGCAGCACAGTTTACTTCGATGAATTGGATTATGAAAGTCTAACAGTTGGCCTTCAAGAAAATGGTGCTGCAAACATTAACGTCTATCCCAACCCTGCTGTTGACGATGTGTTTTTCAACATTGGTGCTTATGAAACAGCCAGGGTTAACATCTATAATGTTTTAGGGACTAGCGTTTTAGAACAAGTCGTTACTCAAACACGGAACAGTGTTTCGCTCCTTCAATTAGCACATGGAACCTATATCTGGCAACTAACTACTAGAAAAGGAGAGGCTATAAAAACAGGCAAGTTGATATTGACCAAATAATCCATTTATACAATTTCTGAATGATGGGTAACTTGCTTCTGTGCAGGTTACCCATTCATAAATAGGTCTGGACTGAATTGCAAAACATCCCCATTTGGAGAAACCGTTTCCGATATGGATATAGTTAAACGTTTAGGCAACCAGAAAGTGATTCGCGCAACGGGTGCAGCAAACGGCAAAACTCGATTGCAATAATCAATCCTTGCCACCAAGTAATTGGCAGCGATAGAGACTTAACAGGTTATACTGGAGGATTGAAAAGGAAGCAGTGATTACTGGAACACGCAAGTTCGCAGACTTTACTTTTTTGATCGCAAGAACAAGAGAATTATCGAAGTAATAATTGCAATAATCATTGCTTAAATCACCTTCTTTTTGAGGTAATACGTATTCAACTGCATTCCAGATTCAGCAGTTTCTGTTGCCGTTTGAATAGTGTAACCGTTTGCCAGAAAATCGGTGAGTGTTCGTTTCAACACGAAATCACCATTTCCGTATTCCGCATCCGAAACCTTCACCTCATCAATTCTTCCCAAACCTTTAGAAACAAACACAACAGGTTTGATATTGAACAACTCGTTCATTGGCTTCACTACACGAATAATTGCCAAGCTATCTTGCGCGCTTTCTGGTGCTGGCCCACCCGTCCAAGAACTAAAAACAATCCAGCCTATGCAGACTGAGAATACCATTAAAGACTTTAACAGAGCATGTTTCATGATGATAGATTTGTTTTTGAAAGTATAAAACCGAAGCGCAAATAACAAGCGCTTATTAATTGCTACAATTACAATGGTTGTCCATTTGAACAGTGGTATTTGGCAGCATCAACTTGATGTCTTCCTGTTCATTTTCAGTCATAACAATCACTCGTAAATCAACCTCTTCTAGCGCGTACATCTCCGCCATAGATTTAGGTAAATGCGTGATATTGTTACTCCACATGTCTATGTAGCGCAGTTTTTTAAGGTTGCCAATCTCTTCCGGCAGCGTCTGTAATTCGTTCTGATTGATAATCAATTCCCTCAAGTCTTCAAGCTGTCCTATCTCGGGTGGAATAGCCTCAATTTTATTCTTAAACAGAATGAGCTTTTTAAGATTTTTTAACAATCCAAGGCTTGCAGGAATTTCCTTCAAGCGGTTTTTACTCAAATCCAACCACTGCAAATTCGGAAAGGCAGTAAACACTTCAGGCGGAACTTCACGCAGGCGGTCTTTCAGTTTTAAACTGTAAACGCTATCACGCGGAGCAGCCAATGCTTCCTCTAAAGATGTGTATTGATAGATTTCGGTTTCGAGCGCATCCAAGTTCCAGTTTTGGGAAAAAGCAACTGTATTCAAACAAAGTAGTATAACCGTTAAAACCAATTTCATAGTATTCCTTCTGCAAAGTTCTTATCTATCGCTAATCGCTTTTTCAATTCCTCCACGTTTTCGAATTTCCTTTCATCACGAATCCTGTCTTTCAATTCTAAAGCCAACTGCTGGCCATAGATTTCCTCTCCGAATTCAAAAATGTTTACCTCAATCCTTCTCACTTGTCCGTTAACGGTTGGTCGGTTGCCAATATTGAGCATGCCGCCAAATTTATTTTCACCTACATAGACGTAGCAAGCATACACACCGTTGGCTGGTATCACTTTCGTTTCATCATCAACCTGAATATTGGCTGTGGGATAACCAAGTTCCCTGCCGAGTTTATCTCCGTGAATAACGGTACCGGATAGCTGGTATGGGTGTGCTAGATACTTACTGGCGGTTAGCACATCACCATCTTGCAATGCTTTTCTGATTTTAGTAGAACTCACGGCCACATCATCTACGTCTTGAACAGAAATTTCCTCTACCTGAAAACCGTAGAGCGGGCCAGATTCGCGCAAATGCTCAAAGCTTCCTTCGCGGTTACGTCCAAAATGATGGTCGTAACCTATTACTAGGACTGAAGTACCAAGCTTATCAACTAGAATATCCCGGATAAAATCGAGGGAAGTGGTTCTTGAAAATTCCTTTGTAAACGGATGAATAATCAAGTTTTGGACTCCAGCTTCTTCCAGCAGCTTGATTTTCTCATCCATGGTTGTGATGAGCTCCAACCCATGATTGTCCGGAAAAAGCACCATGCGCGGGTGCGGATGAAACGTAAGAAGCACGCTCTCGCCACCAATCTTTTTGGCGGTTTCGTTCAGTCGGTTAATGAGTTTTCTGTGCCCAACATGAACGCCATCGAATGTGCCAGTTGTAACAACCGAACCTTTTACTTTCTGAAACTCTTCTATAGAATGAAAAACCTTCAAGCGTTCTGTTTTTGGGTTGGCAAAAATATTCAATGAAACTAGACCTACTAGGTTTTCAAAACCTAGTAGGTCTAAAATCTGAGTTTGGCAACTCGCTCCGCGTTAAGGATGGAAGCGGCATCCTTTTTTGCTGTCTTCATTGAGCGTAGTCTAAATGAGTATAGGAAAAAAGATACAGCGGACGGCCTGACCGCCACGCGCTAGGTTTCAACTGCGCTCAACCAAGATTGCATGGCGGTAACGCCAAAAAACAAGAAAGGCGAACCATCTGGTTCGCCTTTCTTAAAATCCATTGAGTTGAGAATTACTCTCCAACCACTTCAAATTCAAACTCGCCTTCCACTTCTTTATGAAGTCGGATGCTCGCATTGTACTTTCCAAGTGTTTTAACGATAGCTTCTTTGAGATCAATCTTCTTACGATCTACCTCCACTCCTATTGCAGTTTTGATTGCATCAGCAACCTGAATACTGTTTACAGAACCAAAGATTTTGTCTCCTTCGCCAGCTTTTGCTCCAACTTTAATGTCAGCACCTTGAATCTTAGCCAACAATTTAGTTGCCTCTTCAATCAATTTAGCTTCGCGATGAGCGCGTTGTCTCAAATCTTCTTCTCTTACTTTTTTGGCACTATCAGTTGCCAAAGCAGCCAACCCGTTCGGGATAAGGTAATTTCTTCCGTATCCGTTTTTCACAGTCACAAGATCATTCTTGTATCCTACGAATTCTACGTCTTTCTTAAGTATAATTTCCATGACTGTCTTACTTCATTTGGTCAGCAACGTAAGGCATCAAAGCAATGTGGCGTGCACGCTTTACAGCTTGTGCAACCTTGCGCTGATACTTCAAAGATGTTCCGGTAAGTCTTCTTGGAAGAAGCTTTCCTTGCTCATTGATAAAAGCCAAAAGGTAATCTGGATCTTTGTAATCAATAAACTTGATACCGTACTTCAAGAAACGGCAATACTTATCTCTTTGTACTTCTACTGTTGGTGGGTTCAGATATCTGATTTCACCTTCTTTCTTTCCTGCCATGACCTTAAGCTTTTGCTGGTTTTGGGTTCTTTAATCTGGTTCTTCTACTTTCCGCGTAAGTAACATGGAACTTGTCCATTTTTACGGTTAGGAATCTGATAACACGTTCGTCACGCTTGAATTTAAGTTCAAGTTCAGCAATCAGCGAAGGGTTGGCTTGGAACTCGAAAAGATTGTAAAAGCCGTTGGATTTCTTTTGGATTGGATACGCTAATTTGCGTAGCCCCCAATCTTCCTTAGAGACAACCTTGCCTCCATCAGCTTTTATGAACTTTTCGTAATCCTTTACCGCTTCCTTCATCTGAGCTTCAGACAAAACGGGAGTTAAAATGAAAACGGCTTCGTACTGGTTCATAAATTAATTATTTGTTTGTGTTTAAATGCCCGCAAAAAAGCGGACGGCAAAAGTATGAATTTGCTTTGGCAATTCAAATGCCACGTAAGAACAAAAAACACCACCCGTCACTTCGAGTGATTTTTCGGCACGAAAAATTGTATCGAGAAGTCTTTTTGGGCGTTCCCCACCCCGCTTTCGAGTGCGGGACGTGGCGGGCTTTGCGCTATATCTTTTTTGTGAAGAACAAAAAAGGATGCCGCTGCAATCCCTAACCCACGCTACCTACGAGCATCGCAGTTATACAAATAGCGAAGTTGTCTTTTTACTAAACAACAGTTTAGAGTCGTCAACTTTCAAAAAGTTGACGACTCTCTTCTATCTCCAACTCGGGCGTATTTCCATACGCCTCTACAAGTGCCGATCAACTCTATCAACCAATCTCTTTATCTCCACTACTTTCGCAGTATGAAAATCGGCATCATTAAAGAAGGCAAAACGCCACCAGACAAAAGAGTTGGTTTAACTCCTGCGCATTGCGCTCATTTAAAAGAGGCATATCCAGAATTAGAAATCAAAGTACAGCGCAGCCCAATCCGTTGTTTCCAAGATGAAGATTATGCAGCCGCAGGAATTGAATTAGTAGATAACGTCAACGATTGTGATGTCATTTTCGGAGTAAAAGAAGTGAAGTACGAAATGCTTGCAGAAGGCAAAACCATGCTTTTCTTCTCGCACACCATCAAAAAACAACCTTACAATCGGGATTTGCTTCGCGAGGTTCTGAAGAAAAAAATCCGACTAATTGATTACGAAACCCTCACCTATGCCAACGGATTCCGTGTGCTGGGTTTTGGCCGATTTGCTGGAATTGTAGGTGCGTATAATGTTCTCATTGCTCACGGAAAACGCTACAAAAGCTTTGACATGAAGCCTGCTTATTTGTGCGAGGACATGACCGAAATGGGGAATGAGTTACGCAAGGTTACTATTCCGAACATCAAGATTATTGTGTCGGGCGGAGGCAAAGTGGCAAACGGTGTGAAGGAAACGATGGAGACGGCAGGAATCAGACAGGTTTCGATTCCTGAGTTCTTGAATGAGGAATTTGGCGTACCCGTTTACTGCAATGCAGATATTCTTGATTACCACGAAAAGGATGGAAAAGCGCCAGCCAATTTTGGCGAATTCGTGCAAGACAGCACCGTTTGGGAGAATACATTTTCCAAGTTCACCAAAGTGGCCGACATCTTTATTTCAGCACACTTTTGGGATAATAAATCGGCTCATTTCTTCACCGAAGAAGATGTAAAGTCCGATGATTTTAAAGTGAAAGTAATCGCAGACATAACCTGCGACATTAAAGGTTCCGTACCAACAACTCTTCGCCCATCAACCATTGCCGATCCAATTTATGGCTACGATAGAACTACTGGAGAAGAAGCAGATTCGTATCCAGACAACAGCATCACTATTATGGCGGTAGACAACCTTCCGTGTGAAGTTCCTAAAGATGCTTCAGAAGGCTTCGGACAAGACTTAATAGATAAGATTATTCCGTTGTTCTTGGGAGAAGACCCAGAGAAAATTCTAGAACGTGCTACTATTGCGCAAGACGGCAAACTGACTCAATACTTCAGCTACTTGCAGGATTACGTGGATGGGAAATAATTTCATCCCTTTTAATTATCTTTGAAAAGATTCAAATGAAAAAGGAGGACCGTCTTATAGAAGTTATGGCTGATTTGCTAGCCGAGGTGCACGAAATGCGTGTTGACACAAGCAAGCAATTAAACTCTGTGCAAACCGAAATCAGAACGCTGCAAAAGCAGCAAGCGCAGACAAACATTGAACTAAGTGAAATGCGACTCGCCATTATGAAACTGGCCGATATGAGTGATCGCGTTATTCGATTAGAAAACGAGGTGTTCAGGAAAACTGGATGATTTGCTCTAGGCTTTCTTCAAACCAGAAATAACAGCTTCTGGGTTTTCCGCTTTAAATACAGAACTACCAGCTACAAGGGCAGTTGCGCCAGCGGCTACAAGCTTCGGTGCGTTCTCCAAATTCACACCACCATCAATTTCAATAATTAGGTCTGGGTTTACTTTATCAGCCATGGCTCTCAGCTTCGCCACTTTGGCGTACGTGTTCTCAATAAACTTCTGCCCGCCAAAACCAGGATTTACCGACATAATCAGAACCATATCTAGTTCAGGAAGCACATCTTCCAATAACAAAACCGGAGTTCCTGGATTAAGCGAAACAGCCGCTTTCATTCCCAATTCCTTTATCGCTCCAATTGTTCTGTGAAGGTGCGTACATGCCTCGTAATGAACCGTTAGTACATCGGCACCAAGATCTTTGAAATATTGCAGATAACGGTCTGGATCAACAATCATCAAATGCACATCAAACGGCTTTGTGCAAATCTTCTTCAACGGCTTCATTACTGGCTCACCAAAAGAGATGTTTGGTACAAAAACACCGTCCATCACGTCTATATGAAGCCAATCAGCCTCACTTCTATTTATCAGATCAATAGCTTCGCCTAGTTTGGTGAAATCTGCTGCTAAAAGTGATGGAGCAATGATTGGCATTTTTTGGAGTTTTGTTTTTTAAGATTTTGCAAAGAAACGGGTTTCTGCTGAAGTGATAACCCTTGTTGGTAGCGTGCGCGAGGGGTGGCAGCGGCATCCTTTTTTTTGTCTTCATTGAGCGCAGTCGAAATGAGGCAAGAAAAAGATATAGCGGACGACCCGACCCAGCACACAAACGGTTTCGGCTGCACTCAACCAAACTTGAATGCTGGGACGCGCCCAAATTATAAAAGCACGAGATTCTATGCTTTTAACGTTCAGATATTTCTGGTTTTGAGGTGTTCAAATCCCTGTTGAAAACAGAGTCACAATAAGTTCAAGTTCACCTCGCTCTAATACTATATTTAGGCATCTCAAGAAAAATAGTCGAGAAAATAGAAAATGGCAGAGGAATCACAATACGAAGCAGACCAGATACGATCGCTAGAGTGGCATGAACACATTCGGCTTAGACCTGGTATGTACATCGGAAAGCTGGGCGATGGAACGCAAAGCGATGATGGTGTTTATATTCTGATTAAGGAGGTTATTGACAACTCTATTGATGAGTTTGTGATGGGGAATGGCCGTACAGTTGAGGTAACGGTGAAGGAAAGGTCGGTACGTATTCGTGATTATGGACGAGGAATTCCGTTGACCAAGGTTGTGGATTGCGTAAGCAAGATTAACACAGGTGCGAAGTATGATTCTGTTGCGTTTAAGAAATCGGTTGGCCTGAACGGGGTTGGAACGAAGGCGGTAAATGCCATGTCTTCAACCTTCAGCATTCAATGCTATCGCGATGAGCAGACGAAGCTGGCCGAATTCCAGCGGGGAATTATTACGAATGACCCTCCAATTGAGCCAAGCAGTTCTCGGAAGGGCACGCTCACTTATTTCGAGCCAGACGAAACGCTTTTCAAAGGATTTAAATTTCGTGATGAGCATGTGAAGAAGATGTTGTGGAACTATTGTTACCTCAATCCGGGGTTGACGATTGTTTACAACGGTGAGAAGATGTATTCTGAGAATGGTCTTAAGGATCTTCTGGAAGCTAAGATTGATGACGATATCCGCTACCCGATTATTCACCTGAAAGGAGATGATATTGAGGTTGCAATCACACACGGGAATTCTTCGAGAGAGGAATATTACTCATTTGTGAACGGTCAGCATACAACCATGGGCGGAACGCATCAAGGTGCTTTTCGCGAAGCAATTGTAACCACCATTCGTACTCACTTTGGAAAAAACTTAGATGCTGGAGATGTAAGAAGTGGAATCATTTCGGCCATCTCGGTGAAGGTGATGGAGCCCATTTTTGAAAGTCAGACAAAGACGAAGCTTGGTTCCCATAATGTTGGTCCGGATGGGCCTTCGATGAAGGCGTTTGTCGGTGATTTTCTAAAAACAGAACTTGACAACTTCTTGCATAAGAACCCAGCTATAGCTGAAGTCTTATTGAAACGAATTCAGCAGGCAGAAAGAGAAAGAAAGGAGCTTTCTGGTATTAAGAAACTGGCTCGAGACAGAGCTAAGAAATCCAGTCTCCACAACAAGAAATTGCGCGATTGCCGTATTCATTTCGATAGCAATAAGGAACGCGCAGAAGAAACCACGGTATTTATTACTGAGGGAGATTCTGCTTCGGGTTCTATCACTAAAAGTCGCGACCCGAACACACAGGCCGTATTCAGTTTACGTGGCAAACCGCTGAACAGCTACGGACTTTCTAGAAAGGTGGTTTACGAGAACGAAGAATTCAATCTCCTGCAAGCCGCCTTGAATATCGAGGATGGTTTGGAAGGCTTGCGTTACAATAAGATTGTAATTGCTACGGATGCTGATGTGGATGGAATGCACATCAGACTATTGTTGCTCACCTTCCTTTTGCAATTCTTCCCAGATTTAATCAAAAACGGTCATGTTTACATTTTGCAAACGCCACTTTTTCGTGTGCGAAACAAGAAGGAAACGCGGTACTGTTACTCTGAAGACGAGCGCAGAGATGCATTAGCAAAACTGGGGAAGAATCCAGAGATAACCCGTTTCAAAGGTTTGGGAGAGATTTCGCCTGATGAGTTCAAAAACTTTATTGGAGAAGACATGCGATTAGATCCTGTCGAAATTCGAAAAGAAGACCACCTGAGCCAGATGTTGTCTTTTTACATGGGTAAAAACACACCTGACCGACAGGATTTTATTATAGAGCGGTTGCGGATAGAAAAAGATCTTGTTGAAGATTTGGAGAGTGAAAGAGTTGATGCATAACAGATTTAGAAAGTACAAGAGATAAAATGAGCGAAGAGAACGGCTCGGAAGAAAGCGAAGACAAGAAGAAAGACGGAACTGGCGAAGTGGAAAGTGCCATTGCCGTTAGCGGGATGTACCAAGACTGGTTCTTGGATTACGCCAGTTACGTTATTCTTGAGCGTGCTGTGCCAAACATTGAAGATGGCCTGAAGCCCGTTCAGACCCGTATCATGCATTCCATGTTTGAGTTGGAGGATGGACGCTACAATAAGGTGGCGAACATCATCGGGCATTGTATGAAGTACCATCCTCATGGCGACATGGCCATTGGCGATGCAATTGTTGGTCTGGGACAGAAAGAACTACTTATTGACACACAGGGAAACTGGGGAAATACGCTAACAGGCGACCGTGCAGCAGCAGGTCGATACATTGAGGCGCGCCTCTCCAAATTTGCATTAGAAGTTGTCTTCAATCCGAAGACCACTAACTGGAAGACTTCTTACGATGGAAGAAACAGGGAACCAGTCACACTTCCAGTAAAATTTCCATTATTACTTGCGCAAGGAGTTGAAGGTATTGCGGTCGGACTGTCGACCAAGATTATGCCCCACAATTTCAACGAACTGATTGATGCCTCCATTCAAATTCTGAAAGGAAAGAAAGCAACGGTGTTGCCCGATTTTCTGACTGGTGGAATGATTGACGTAAGTAATTACAACGATGGTCAGCGAGGAGGTAAAGTGCGGGTTCGTGCCAAGATTGGTAAGATTGACACCAAAACGTTGGTTATTACCGAAATTCCGTACGGAACCAACACATCCAATCTTATCGATAGCATTCTAAAGGCCAACGAAAAGGGCAAGATTAAGATTAAGAAGGTAGAGGATAATACGGCAGCGGACGTGGAAATTCTGATTCATCTGGCCACAGGAATTTCTCCTGACAAAACGATTGATGCACTTTATAGTTTTACAGATTGCGAATCGAGCATTTCTCCCAATGCATGCGTAATTGTAAACGAGAAACCGTTGTTTATGTCGGTTTCCGAGATTCTGCAAATCTGCACCCAACAAACGCTTGGTCTTCTTAAAAGAGAACTTGAAATCAAGCTTAGTGAACTTCAAGAGCAATGGCATTTTGCTTCATTGGAGAAGATTTTCATCGAGAATCGTATCTACCGAGATATTGAAGAAGAAGACACTTGGGCAGGTGTAATTAGCGCTATTGATAAAGGATTAAAGCCGTATACCAAACACCTTATCCGTGACGTAACGGAAGAGGATATTGTACGATTGACTGAGATTCGAATCAAGCGTATTTCCAAATTCGATGCCAACAAGGCTGACGACATTATTGCTGCGCTGGAAGACAAGATTACTGCTGTAAAACACGACTTGGAGCACTTAATCGATTTCGCGGTAGCTTATTATAAAAACCTCAAAGACAAGTACGGAAAAGGACGTGAGCGTAGGACGGAAATTCGTCAGTTTGAGAATATCAATGCAGCACATGTTGCGGTTGCAAACGAGAAACTTTACATCAACCGAGAAGAAGGTTTTATTGGAACATCTTTAAGAAAAGATGAGTTCATTGCTGATTGCTCGGACATTGACGATATTATTGTATTTACAGCAGATGGTAACATGAAAGTGGTGAGGGTGGACAACAAAGTTTTTGTTGGAAAGGATATTCTCCACGCGGCCGTTTTCCGTAAGAACGACAAGCGCACCATATATAATATGATTTATCGCGATGGGCCGCGCGGCAACTACATGGTAAAGCGTTTCCCCGTCACATCCGTAACTCGCGATAAGGATTACGACATCACTGCTGGAACTGAAAACAGTACAGTTGAATGGTTTACGGCTAATGCCAATGGTGAGGCAGAGGTTGTGTTGATTCACGTGCGTCCAAAACCAAAATTGAAGAAGTTAAAGTTTGACTTCGATTTCTCGGAATTGACTATTAAAGGTCGAGGTGCAAAAGGGAATACCTTCTCAAAAAACCCACTTCGTAAGATTGAGTTTAAAGAAAAAGGTCTTTCAACGCTTGGAGCAAGAAAGATTTGGTTTGATGATACTGTTCAGCGGTTGAACGCTGACGGTAGAGGGGAACTTTTAGGCGAATTTGGACCAGAGGATAAGATTCTAACCATTCAACAAAAAGGGGAATACCACTTACTTGGTTTCGATATCAGTACGCAGTTTGAAGACGACATGATTCTCATTGAAAAATGGAATCCAGACAAACCGCTTTCTGTGGTGTATTTCGATTCTGAAAAGAAGACTTATATGATTAAGCGCTTCTTGGTTGAGAAATCAAGTAAAGCGGTTGAGTTTGTTCCTGAAGGAGAAGAAAATCAGTTGGAGCTCGTTTCTGCTGATTGGAAACCACGTATTCAGATCAATTTTAGAAAACGACCAGGAGAGGAAGAAGCTACTACGGAAGAAGTGAATGTGGAGGAATTCATTGCTATAAAAGGACTGAAAGCCAAAGGTAATACCCTTACAAGAGAAACAGTGAATACCATCGATCAGATGGATCCTATTCCGTATGAGCCACCAACGTCTGAAGTTCAAGAACCGCCAAGTGATGGTGATGATGGTGATGATGACGATGCTGGAGATGCGCCAAAGGAAGCTGAAGAGGCCGCTGACTCTGAAGAAACAACAACGGTAGAATTGAAAGTGGAAGACACTTCAAAAGCCGAAGAACCGAAAGAGAAGAAACCAGAACCGAAGAAAGAAGAGCCTAAAACGCCACCATCAGCAGATAATGGTGAAGGACAGTTAGGGTTGTTTTAAGAATTCAAGAAGTATTCTCGCATAGGAACGAAATAATGGTCCGACCAACCTTTCTCATAATCTGGTTGGTCATCAGGGATATTTTCGTGAATGAGGGTTAATTCGCAACCTTCTTGATTATCCTTAAACCTTACGGTCAATTTAGAATCTTCATCGGAATCTTTGAATTCCGTAGAACGCCAAGATTGAACGATTTCAGAATCAACCACTAACAATAGGTTCTTTCCCGTGATATAGCCATCCCAAACGGAAAACAACCCGCTTACCACATCGCTACATTCTGCTGCTCCCCCAGTCATGTTAGCATGCTCTTCGCTATTTAACCAAGCGCTATAAAGCTTTGTTGCCGAGACAGAAAATTGCTCGTTGAGCGTAATTAAGATTGCCATATCGAGTGCAGTTTAATGGGTTTTACTCATTTAAGTTAGCTCTTTTTCTAGGTTTTGTATCAAATCAAGTAGCTCAATTTTATGTTCATCATCCATTTTTCCGTCTACGAAATTCTCACTAAACTTTGGCAAACTGAACGCACCAACCAATTGCGCACCCCAAAACGGTATAACCGCTGAAAGGTGACCAAGAATGGACTGACCACCTCGCCCACCGTGAGAAGTTGACATTATTACGACTGGTTTGTCTTGAAAGATTTTCCCTCCCGTTCGAGAAAGCCAATCCATCGTGTTTTTTAGTCCAGCTGGGATGCTGCCATTGTATTCAGGAGTTGAAATAATGAAAGCGTCAGCGTCATCAAAAAGTAGTCTTAGCTTTTGAATCTCATCAGGGATTCCCGATTCAGTCTCCAACTCATTTCGGTAAATCGGTGCTTCAAAATCTGCCAACCTAACGATTGACACATCATTCTTTACTAGACTGCTTGTGTAAACAACCAGTTGATGATTGATAGAATCGGAACTAAAACTGCCCGAAAACGCGAGTATTTTCTTCATAGGATAATTTTGAACGGTAATAATACGAGACATTATTCCATTCATCAGAGTCATGTTTGCGACAACTTACCGTTGACAAAAGTGTTCTTTTGCACACGCTTAAAGCAAACCCAACTATGAAAATTAATTTCGGCCTTGTTATATCAGTTCTCCTGTTTTTTCAAACAGGGTTTTCTCAGCCAGCGCTTAATACAACGCAACTGGGGCATCTTGCATATACTAAGAGTTTAAATGATGTTCGAGGAGCAGCATACAACGGAAGAGAATATGCTTTGGTTGGAGTACGAGATGGCCTTTCCATCGTTGATGTTACCGATCCAACTACCCCAACAGAGGTTTTCTTTGGACCTGGCCCCAGCTCAACTTGGCGCGACCCGTTTTTCCATAATGGCCATGCTTACTGCGTAACCGAAGGTGGCGGAGGTATGCTAATAGTAGATATGAGCCCGCTACCGACAACGGCTCCATTGCCGACTACGCTTTACACAGGTAGCACTTTCGCATTTGAGTCTGCACACAACATGTTTATTGATGTTGAAAACGATAAAGCTTACATTTTTGGAACGGATAATATTGATGGTGCTATCATCCTTGATATATCAAACCCAATGAACCCCGTTGAATTGGGTATTTGGAACGACTTCTATATCCATGATGGTTTTGTGCGTGGAGATACGCTGTGGGCCGCATGTTTGGAAGAGGGTGTTTTTGTAATAGACATTTCGAATCCGAGTAACCCAATTACTCTTGCCAACTGGGATACTCCGAGTGAATTTGCCCACAACGTTTGGCCATCTGACGATAACGCTTACTGCTATACAACCGATGAAGTGACAAGTGGATTTGTGACCGCTTACGACATGAGCAATTTTCAGAATGTAGTTGAAACCGATAAGGCGAGACATCCTCTTTCTGATGGGGCAGCTCCTCATAACTCACATTTCTTTAACGATTACATTGTAACGTCTCACTATCGTGATGGGCTAACCGTGCATGATGCATCTGACCCGTCAAATATTGTGCTTACAGGATACTTTGATTCAAGTCCCGTAAGCGGAAATGGTTTCAATGGTGCGTGGGGTGCCTGGCCATATCTACCATCAGGAAATATTCTCGTTTCAGATATTGAAGAGGGCCTTTTTATTCTAAGTGTTGATTACGTAAGGGCTGCAAAACTGGAAGGAACAGTCACGGAATTTGGTTCTGGTAATCTGCTGAATGGTGTGCAGATTGAAGTGGTTGGTTCAGGTTTAAATGAGTTGACTAATCTTTTTGGAGAGTACGCAACAGGAACCGCCACAGCAGCCACCTATGATGTTACGTTTCAGAAGGGGGGATACATTTCCCAAACCATTACTGGCGTTGTTCTAACAAATGGTCAAACTGAAATTCTGGATGTGGAACTTGTTGCAGATGTAGCATTTACGCTTTCAGGTACGGTTACAGAGTTGGGTACTGGAACACCAATTGAAGGCGCCACATTGATTTTTGAAAACGCATTTTTCACAAAGCAACTTACAACCGATTCAAACGGAAACTATACTGACAATGAGTTTTTTGGCGGAGATTATGATGTAACCGTTGGAGCTTGGGGCCATATTGGAGAATGCTCAACAGTTACCACGTCCGCTAGTACAACACCCCCTAGTTTTGAATTAGAAGTCGGATATGAAGATGATTTCGTTCTTGACTTGGGATGGACAGTCAGTGGAAACGCAGGTGCTGGTGCTTGGGAAAGAGGCATTCCTGTATCTACTTCTTTTAACGGCCAATTCTCCAATCCTAGTTCAGACGCTGGATCAACTTGCGGAGAACAGGCCTATGTTACGGGAAATGGTGGAGGAAATGCAGGAAATGATGATGTGGATGATGGTGTAACCATTCTCAAATCTCCGATAATGGATTTGACTACGTATGCTAATCCAACCATCCAATTCGATTACTGGTTTTTTAATGCCGGTGGAAATGGCGACACCCCGAATGACAGTTTTGTGGTTAAAGTTGACAATGGCTCTGGTATTACAACACTTGGCACATTAGCGCTTTCAAATAGCCAATGGATTGCATTTTCAGAACCACTTACTGCTCAAGTGACAATTACTTCAACCATGCAATTGATTATAGAGGTGGCGGACAATGACCCGGGCCATTTAGTCGAGGGTGGAGTGGATAATTTCCGAATAGCACATTCAACAAGTATTACTAGCAATACAAACGATATTTCTATCTCCTTATTCCCAAATCCCGCAATAGAAACCGTCAACATCTTAGTTGGAACGCCTGTGAAAAATGGTTCTGTTCAGGTATACGATTTAAGTGGAAAGGCAGTTGGCAATCGTCAAGAGCTAATTCAAGGTCTGAACGTAATTTCGACCCCGAATGTCACTGGCGTTTATCTGTGCGAGATGCTGATAAATGGCTATCGGAAAGCTGAGCGATTGTTAATTCATCGTTGAATAACGACTTTCGTGTTTTAGAAATCGATGGTTTAGGTATTTTAAGGACCGTAAATAAGAACGAAAATGGAGAAGGATATTATGCAGATTAGAGTCGAAAAAAAGAGTCACTCACGAATTCACGAAGTCGATTTCGATAATATTCCTTTTGGACGGGAATTCGCAGACCATTGCTTTATTGCCGATTACGTAAATGGCGAATGGACCGATTTTCGTATTCAACCGTACGGAGAAATGACGTTTTCGCCAGCAATGCTTGCATTACATTACGGCCAAACCATCTTCGAAGGGATGAAAGCTTATCGCAACGATGATAATCAAGTGATGATGTTCCGCCCAATGGACAATTTTGCAAGACTCAACAGGTCAGCTCAAAGAATGTGTATGCCAACCATCCCTCAATCGTTAATGATGGATGCGTTGCAGGAATTGCTCAGAATTGACAAAGATTGGGTGCCGGAACGTAAAGATTCTTCCCTCTACATTCGACCATTCATGTTTGCTACCGATGAGTTTATTGGGGTAAAACCATCCGAAAAATATCGATGCGTTATGTTTACCTGTCCAGTCGGACCCTATTACTCTACCCCTCTTAAAGTGATGGTAGAGTCTCATTACACGAGAGCACCTAAAGGCGGGACAGGTTCTGCCAAGAACGGGGGTAATTATGGAGGAGCGCTATATCCTGCCAAATTAGCTCAAGAGAAAGGCTACCACCAACTCCTTTGGACAGATGCAGCCGAGCATAAATATATTGAGGAGAGCGGTACCATGAACGTGATGTTTCAAATTGGAGACAAACTGGTTACGCCACCAACGGGAGACACAATTCTAGAAGGAATTACCAGAGATAGCGTACTTAAATTGGCTTCTTACTTAGGAATCAATGTAGAGGAACGTAGAATCAGTATTGATGAAATTGTTGAAGCATACGACAACAACTTGCTACTCGATGCGTTTGGAGTTGGCACAGCTGCAACCATTGCTCAAATTGAGCTTATTGGTTACAACGGCCGAGATTTGATGCTACCTCCAATAGAAGAAAGAAAGATGTCTAATCTAATAGCTAAGGAACTAACAGCAATTCGCTATGGCGAGGTGGAAGACAAGTTTGACTGGATGGTAAGTATGAACTGATGAAAAAGCTACTTCTCCTCCTTATTGTTCCGTTACTATTTGCAGGATGCAAAAAATGCGTTGAATGTGAAATCCGGTTAAAGGAATCACAAAACGTGATTGATTTTATAGATGAATTCTGTGGAAATGACAAAAAAGTAGAAGAAGAGGAAGAGCGTTTGCGTGCAGACTACAACTGCATCGAATGCTCAGTTCAAACAGGTATTGGCACCGCTAATTCTGGAATTCACTGTGGCGATAGAGCTTTTACCGATAGCTTGGAGAATGATTGGGACAGTGGTGCTGCGGAAATTGGTGCTGGAGCCAACTGTATCTATTACCGGGATACTGCGAACGTAATTTGCGTTCTTAAAAACTAACGAGAACTACGCTTAGTATACACTAAGGTAACCTGACCCAATCCAAACGGCATCCTCGTCTCCCGTATACAATGAAACCTTGTAACTGCCTCGATCTATAAGGTTTAATGGGAAATCGGCTTGAGTGACACCCTTGCCAATAGGAACAGTCATTTCCTTGAAATGCTCATTGTATTCTTTACTCTCTAATGGCTTAAACCAAATATCAACCGCAATACTACCAGTTCCAAAACCTTCGTTGTTTGAGAAAAGGGCCATCAAATTAACTCCTCCAGGAACCCCTTTAAATTTTTCGTTCTGTCCAGTAAGCATGCCGCTTTTAACAGCGCGACCAAAAGCAATGTAGAAACTCTCAAACACCAAGGTTTCCTTCTCCTCCTCCGTCAATTCTTCTTTCACTATCGACTCCACAAAAATCGGTTCAGGAGCATTTTCAACTAAGTTCTCTTTCGTTAACTCAGCCTTCTTAATTACCACCTTTTCAACTGGCTTCTCAATCTCAACCGGTTTAGGCTCGGTCTTTACTGCTATTGGTTTAGGTTCTGCTTTTTTTGGTTCCGGTTTTTTAGGACCATTTACCTTAATCACTTCTTCAGCTAAAAACACCCATTCCCTGTCATAGGCTGAAATTTTATAGGTGTTTTCAGCTTTGAATTCATACCTCAAACCAGCCCAGTTTCTAGCCTGACCGATAACCAATTTCACGCTATCCGTTCTCTCCCTCCCATTTGTGGTGGCTGTAACCAGAATATTCATAGCATTACCATTAATGGTGGTCTTGCCATTGTTGTACATGATGGATAGAACTTTTGGCCATTCATTGACAGTCCATTCAGTTCCGGGATTCTTTAAAGCTCCAACGTTATTGAAATCCTCCCCAAACTCAATTTTTTGTGCGGAAACTTGAAGACTGGCTAGGGCAAGCAGAATGAAAAGGACTTTCATACTTGTAGTGCTTGCCGATTTTCTTGCCATTATGCGTTTAGTTATTACGTGCCCAGGACTGGATTCGAACCAGCACAATCTTGCGATCACCAGCCCCTCAAGCTGGCGTGTCTACCAATTTCACCACCTGGGCTAAGGTGGCGCAAATTTAGACGTTTTTTCGAGTAAGGTAACTGCGGGTTTAGCGACAATACAACAAATAGTCCGAAAAGGCATTTGATATATTTGTAATCACTCCTAAAAGGAAATCAATTGAACAACTTCACAAAACTTTGGTGGCTCGAGAAAATCCACCTTTTCGAAGGTCTTTCCGACCAGGAAATGAAGAAGGTTGAGGAACGTTCAACTATGAAAACCAAAGGAAAGGGAACGCATATTTATTTCCCAAACGAACCATCAAAGGTTATTTTCTTCTTGAAGAACGGAAGGGTCAAAATTGGTAGTTATTCCAGCGATGGGAAGGAAATTATCAAAGGAATCATGCATCCTGGCGATATGTTTGGAGAATTGGGTTTGGTGGGACAGGACACGCGTAACGATTTTGCTATTGCTATGGATGATGATGTACGTGTGTGTACAATGAATGTGGACGAAGTTCTTGGAATGATGCGCAGCAATGCCGACCTCAGTCTAAAAATTACGACTACAATTGGGGATAGACTGGCGAAAGTCGAACGCAAGTTTGAATCGCTCATCTTCAAGGATGCACGAACAAGAATAGTAGACTTAGTAAAGGAAATGGCTACCGACCGAGGCAAAGTGTTGGCTGGTGGCTCAATTTTACTGGAACACTCTCTTACCCATCAAGATATAGCCAGCTTAACCGCCACATCACGGCAATCAGTTACAACTGTTTTAAATGAGTTAAAGGAACTGGAACTAATCAATTTCGATAGAAAAACGATTTTGATTCACGAAATGGGCAAATTGATATGAGACCAATCGTTTATCTAGCAAATCGGTGTCATCAATGCGATTTGGTGAAAAAATTCGTCAAGAAGTCGGGAGTGGATGCAGACATTTACAACGTGGATCTTTCCAGTAAAAAGCCACCAATTGACGTATTCGTTTATCCCGCACTGTTTGTAGATTCTAAACTAATGGCCTACGGAGAAGATATCATTGCCTATTTTGAAAATAAATTAGCGAATAAATAAAAATGATTGTCCGTTTTCATGAATGAGTCTTGCTAAACTTGTTTCAGCGTCTGTTAAGAGTAACACTATTGAACGGAATTAGTAAACATAGAAAGTAAATTAGAACCGAATGACAAGTGAAGAATTGATGGAAGTATCTGCGAAGGCGCAGCAAGTAATTGACACCGAAGACAAGTATGGGGCACACAATTATCACCCCTTGCCTGTAGTATTAGAGAGAGGAAAAGGTGTTTATGTTTGGGATACCGATGGAAAGAGATATTACGATTTTCTTTCAGCCTATTCTGCCGTAAACCAAGGTCATTGTCATCCAAAAATTATTGATGCTTTAACCGAGCAAGCGAAAAAGCTGAACCTTACAAGCAGAGCGTTTTACAACGATGTATTAGGTGAGTACGAGAAGTATGCATCCGAATACTTTGGTTTTGACAAACTACTTCCGATGAACACCGGTGCAGAAGGCGTTGAAACAGCGTTGAAACTTTGCCGAAAGTGGGGGTATGAGAAAAAAGGTTTAGCTGCCGATAAAGCAAAAATCATTGTTTGTGAAGGTAATTTCCACGGGCGGACCACAACCATTATTTCGTTCTCAAACGATCCAGATGCTAGAAAGAATTTTGGACCATATACACCGGGTTTTGAAGCGGTGCCATACAATGATGTGGTAGCTTTGGAAAAAGCGTTGCAAGACCCGAATGTTGCTGGCTTTCTTGTAGAACCAATTCAAGGCGAAGCAGGAGTAAATGTTCCTGATGAAGGCTATTTAGCCAGTGCACGAGCGTTATGTTCTAAATACAACGTTTTGCTGATTGCAGATGAAATTCAGACAGGAATTGCACGTACCGGAAGTCTGCTTGCAGTGTGTGGCAATTGCGATTGTGGTGCTTCTTGCGAGCGAAAAGCTCCGACTTACGTGAGACCCGACATACTGATTCTCGGAAAAGCACTTTCTGGAGGCGTGTTGCCCGTTTCGGCAGTATTGGCCGATAACGAAGTGATGATGTGCATCCGTCCTGGTGAGCACGGTTCTACGTTTGGAGGAAATCCAATGGCGTGTAAAGTGGCAATGGCGGCTTTAGAAGTTGTGAAAGAAGAAAACTTGGCAGAAAATGCTCAGCGCTTAGGTAAAATTTTCCGAGCGGAGTTAACGGCCTTTGCAGAGAACAATTCGCTAGTAAAACTGGTTAGGGGGAAAGGATTACTTAACGCCATTATTGTCAACGATTCTCCAGAAAGCAAAACTGCTTGGAACATCTGTTTAAGTTTAGCAAACAAAGGCCTTTTGGCGAAGCCGACACACGGCAACATCATCCGTTTTGCACCACCGTTGGTCATGAATGAGGAACAACTTCACGATTGCCTCCGAATTATTAAAGACACACTAATGGAGTTTTCTAAGTGAGCCCATTCCAACCAAAACGGTTTTTAGTAAGTCTGTTGGTTATTCCGCTGCTTATGCTGGAAACAAGCGCGTTCTCGCAAGAAAACAATTCCTACAAAGGAAACGACCTTCATTATTTAGGCTATGTTCTCCTCACAGGAGATACATCTGCTTGGGCAAATGTGACCAGCGATGACATCTACTATCTGTCTAAAAGTTTGTTTTTGAAAAATCAGTCAAACCTGAAATTTGTCAAGAATGACGACCTCTATTTCTTCGGAATGGCGCTCATTACAGGCAAAAAAGAAGAATTGGATAAGATTGAGAAAGACGATTATTACTACCTCGGAACAGCCCTTTTTGAGAAAGAAGACAGCTCGT
>Ga0222650_1000242_pt1 | contig 47330 bp, 43 predicted proteins | sample AntAcemetagen367_FD_179820 | JGI IMG/M metagenome (GOLD analysis project Ga0222650, IMG submission 179820) | Saline water microbial communities from Ace Lake, Antarctica - #367 | ecosystem: Environmental > Aquatic > Non-marine Saline and Alkaline > Saline | place: Antarctica: Ace Lake... | reverse complement strand
GATCCGGTCGATGAGTCCGAGGCGGTGGCACATCCGGGCGATGGCCGGGATGTGGCCAACCCGCGGCATGGTGGAATCATCGACAAATTGCTGTGCGGAGGTGGTGGGGTTGCTCATTGGGATCAATGAGCGATAAAGTACATACAATGTACAGATCTGTTAGATCTGGTGGGACGGTTTAGATTCGTAGTTCATTGTTTATCAATGGTTTACATTTATAGGAAAACCTCATCCGGTGAGGTGCGGAATGCCTGGTGGACAGGTTGTATCCGAAGACGGGGCAGGATCACTTGATTCAAGGACATGCGGAGGGGCGAACGCTGGTTCGCCCCTCCGTAGCATGTTCCAGAACTCGGGGCGAACCAGCGTTCGCCCCTCCGGCTTACTCCGTCCACCATTTTCAGTTACATCCGGTCTGGTTTGGTTGCGAACATGCCAGATTTGCCAGCTATACTGCCGTGCGTCAGGCTTCTTTGTCTTCTTTCCTGTCCGAGAATTTCTGGACGAACACGTAGCAGACTGGGATGAGGAACAGGCCGATGAGGGTGGAGATGGTCATTCCGAAGACGACGCCGGTGCCCATGGTGCTGCGGGAGGCGGCGCCGGATCCGGTGGCGAGCATGAGCGGGACGCAGCCGAGGATGAAGGCGAAGGAGGTCATCAGGATGGGGCGGAGGCGGAGCTTGGAGGCCTCGAGTGCGGCATCGAGGGTGGACATGCCTTCATCGCGTTTCATCTTCGCGAACTCGACGATGAGGATGGCGTTTTTCGCCGCCAATCCGATCAACATGATGAGGCCGACCTGGGCATAGACGTTCATTTCGTAATTCCGAAGAAGCAGGCCGGTCATGGTTCCGAGGATGACGGTTGGCACGGATAGCAGCACGGCGAGGGGGAGCGACCAGCTCTCATACTGGGCTGCCAGCAGCAGGAACACGAAGACGATCGCCATGCCGAAAATGACGGTTGCCTGGCCTTCCGATTTTTTCTCCTGAAGGGTAAGCCCCGACCATTCATAACCGATCTCGGCGGGCATTTCCGTCATGACCTCCTCCATCGCGGCGAGGGCTTGTGTGGAGGTGTAGCCGGGCGCGGGGGCTCCCATCAGTTCTGCGGATTGGTAGAGGTTGAAACGAGTCGCGAAGTTCGGGCCGGACATCTTGCCGACTTTCACCAGGGTGCTCAGGGGAACCATCTCCCCGGAGTTGTTCCGGACGTGGAAATCCCCGATGTCCTGCGGGCTGTTGGTGAACTGCGGTTCGGCTTGCAGGAAGACCTTGTAAACCCGCCCGAATTTCACGAAATCGTTCACGTAAAGCCCACTCAGGTATGCCTGGAGTGTTTGGAAAACACTGTTCACCGGCACGCCGAGCGTGCGGGCTTTCTCACGATCCATATCGACTTTCACCTGTGGTGTCGCGGGGCTGAAGGTGGTGCTGAGCCTCCCGATCTCCGGACGTTCGGCTGCCGCCGCCTGGACCTGTTTGAGTGCTTGGGTGAGTTCCTTGATGCCGCCGCCGGAGCGCTCCTGGAGCTGCATGGTGAAGCCGGAGACGCTGCCATATCCAGGAAGGGCGGGTGGGCCGAAGGCGAACACGCGGGCACCGGGAATGGCGAAGAACTGTTTGTTCCACTTATCGGCGATTTCCTGCGCGGAAAGCCCTGCCTCGGAGCGTTCCTCCCAGTCTTCGAGGCCGACGAACATCAGGCCCGCATTCGGGACGCTGAGGCCGTTGAGGATGTTCGTGCCGCTGATGGCCAGCGCGGAGCGGACGCCTTCGGTCTTGCCGACGATCTGCTCCACCTGCTTGAGGATTTCATCGGAGCGCTGGAGGGATGCGCCTTCCGGCAGCTCCACGGAAACGAAAAGATAGCCTTTGTCCTCATCCGGGATGAAGCCGCTGGGGACGAATTTCCCGAGACCCCAGATCCCGCCGCAGACCACGACGAGCATCAACATCGAGAAGGTCGCCTTCCTGGTCAGACCACCGACGATTTTCCCGTAGCGGTTGATGAACCAATCGAAGAAGGCATTGAATTTCCCAAAAAACCAAGCCAGCGGGCCGCGGCCTGGCTTCGGGGCGCGCAGCAGCATCGCGGCAAGGGCGGGGCTGAGGGTGAGCGCGTTGATCATCGAGAAAAACACGGCAACCGAAATGGTGAGCGCGAATTGCTGGTAGAGGCGGCCTGTCACCCCTCCCATGAAAACGACAGGAATGAAAACCGCGAAAAGCACCATCGAGGTGGCGAGGATGGGGCCGGAGACCTCTTTCATGGCCGTCCTTGTCGCTTCGACCGGAGTCAGTCCCTTTTCGATGTGATGCTGCACGGCTTCGACGACAACGATGGCGTCATCGACCACGATGCCGATGGCGAGCACGAGGCCGAACATCGTCAGTGTGTTGATACTGAAATCGAGCATCGGGAAGGCGATGAAAACACCCAGCAGGCCGACGGGAACGGTGAGCATCGGGATGATCGTGGCGCGGAAGCTCTGGAGGAAAACGAAGACCACGATGAGCACCAGGATGATCGCCTCGAAGAGCGTGTGGACGATGGATTCCATCGAGGCCTTGATCGGCAGCGTCGAGTCTAGGGTGACACTGTATTCCATGTCCGGCGGGAAGCGGTCCTTCGCCTCTTCCATGATTTTTTTCACGTTGTCCGCGGTATCCAGCGCGTTTGCGCCGGGCGCGAGATAGACGCCGAGCGCTCCTGCGGGAGCCTTGTCGAGGCGGGCGCGAAGATCGTATGTCTGGGCTCCGAGTTCCACCCGGGCGACGTCCTTGAGCTTGACCTGGGAGCCGTCGTTGTTGGCGCGGACGATGATTTCCTCGAACTCCTCCGGGTCTAACAGAAGTCCCTGAGTCCGCACGTTGAACTGGCTTTCCTGGCCATCGGGCGCGGGTTCCGCCCCAATCCTGCCGGATGGCGACTGGGCGTTCTGCTCCTTGATCGCATCCGAAATATCCGTTGGCGTGATACCTAGCGCCGCGAGCTTGTCCGGCATCAGCCAGATACGCATCGAGTAATTCTGCGCGGTGAAGTTTTTCACATCGCCCACGCCTTTGACGCGCTTGATTTTATCCACCAGATTGATGTCCGCGTAGTTTCCGAGAAACACCCCGTCATAGGTGCCCTTGGGCGAGGAAAGGCCGATCGCCAGCAGGATGTCCGGGCTGGACCGGTTGGTGATGATGCCCTCGCGTTTCACCGCATCCGGCAACTGAGCCTCCGCCTGCCCGACGCGGTTTTGCGTGTTCACCTGCATGATATCGACATCGGTGCCGACATCGAAGGTGACGTTGAGAGTCATCGATCCGTCGTTGGCGCTGTAGGACTGCATGTAGAGCAGCTTGTCCACACCGTTGACCTTGGATTCGATGGGCGTGGCCACGGATTCCATGACGGCTTCCGCCGCGGCGCCTCGGTAGTTGGCTTTCACCTGGATCAGGGTCGGGCTGACACTCGGGTATTCCGAGATCGGCAGGGTCGTCAGGGAAATCACGCCCATGATGCAGACCATGATGGAAATGACCATCGCCACGATCGGCCGGCGGATGAAGAATTCAACCATATCGGTTATTGTTTCGGGCTGCTTGCCGGGAGAATCTGCACCTTTCCGCCTTCACGGACTTTTTGCAAACCTTCCACCACAATGGTTTCACCTGCTTCAAGACCCTCCTTGATAAGGATTGTTCCATCGACCGGATCCCCGAGCACCACGGCCCTCTGGCTGACGGTCTGGTCCTTGGCAACGACCCAGACGAAAGTTTTTCCCTGAAGCTCGACGAGCGCCCGCTCCGGCACGGTGATGGTGTTTTTCCGGGTGCCGAGACTTACCAGAATCCGCGCGAACATTCCGGGGCGGAGTAGTTGGCTTTCGTTGGGAAACTCGGCGCGGATGCGGATGGTTCCGGTATTCGCGTCAACGGCACGGTCGATGAAGACGAACTGCCCTTGGTCGGGATATTTTTCACCGTTGGAAAGGATCAGGGAAACCGGGAGATCGCCGATCTCGTTTCCGGTGGCTTTCGCTTTCTCCTGGGCGTTCAGATATCTGTCCTCGCTGACGTTGCCATAGAACCAGATCGGATCGAGCCGGGAAATCGTCGCCATCAATGTCGGCTCGCCTTTTCCGACCAGTTCGCCGATTGAGACTGAGGTGGCTCCGATCATCCCGGTGATCGGGGCTTTCACCACCGTGTATCCCAAGTCCAGCTCAGCGGACTCCACCCCCGCTTTCGCAGAGGCCACCCCTGCCTTGCCGACCTCGACGGAGGCCAGCGCGTTATCCAGATCCTGCTGGGGGATCGCGCGCCGCTCGGCCAGCGGGCGGAGCCGATCGACATCCTTCTCGTATTTGTTGAGTGCCGCCTTCGACTCGGCCAGGCCGCCGTTCGCAGCGGCCAGCTTTTCCAGGTAGGGTTTCCTATCCAGTTTGAAAAGTATGTCACCCTTCTGCACCTGGGTGCCCTCGGTAAATGCCATCTCATCGACGAAGCTTTCCACGCGTGCTCGGATCTCGACATTCTGTGGTGAATCCAGTTGGCCGATCATTCCGGCGGTGACCGGCACATCGGAAGGCACAAGCTCCATCACCTCCACGAAGGGAGGGGGCAACTTGGCGGCTTCCTGCTTCTTGCAGGCTACCAAAGCCGCGGCAATTACCAATGGAATCGCATATCGGAAACGGAGCGACCTTTTTCCTGCAGCGATTCTGGCTCGCGTTTCTTCGAAATGACCGGGTCTCATGCATTCCCCCGTGGTTGGATTCTTGCTTCGCACACGCCCACCGTTTACCCGTTAGGTGGTGGTTATGCCAGCTGTTTATTCATTTCACGCGCCCCTTGAGTCTTGCCAAAGCAAGCGATAAAAGCGACATACTGCCTCAATGAGATTGCTTGCAACCGCCTTTGGATCATTGCTTTTGTGCTCGTGCGTGCTTGGCCCGGAACCAGGTTCCCCGGAGATCGCGCTGCCCGGCTCCATTCGTGGCGATTCCGCGCCTCATGGGAAATCTTTCGGAGACAAGTCTTGGCGTAAGGTTTTCACCGATTCGACCCTCCGGAAACTGATCGAACGGGCCATCGCGAATAATCCCGATCTGGCCGCCGCCACCTACCGGATCGAGCAGGCACGCGCGCAGGCGAATTCCGCGAACTCCGACTGGTTCCCCCAGATCAACGGCAATGCCGGGGCGTCCACAAATTACGGCTCGGTGAATGCCGGCCAGGTTTTCCCCGGAACTGGCCGCGGATTCGAATCCTATGATCTCTCCGCGCTCCTGAGCTGGGAAATCGATCTCTGGGGTGGCATCCGCCGTAGTAACCAAGCGGCGAGATCGCAACTGCTCTCCGCCACTTACCAGCGCGATGCGGTGCAAACCAGTTTGGTGGCAGCCGTCGCCTCCACCTATATCGAATTGAAAAATCTAGACGAGCGCCTGGCCATTTCCCAGCGGACGGTGAAAAGCCGGCGGGAATCGCTTGACCTGGTAACCGCCCGTGGCGAGGGAGGGGTCGGCTCGGATCTGGAGATTGCCCAGGCGGAGGCTCTGCTCGGGCAGGCGCTCACTGCCATACCGATCACCGAGAAAGCCATCACCGAAAAGGAAAACGAGATCCGATCCCTTCTCGGCGAGTATCCTGGCGGCATTGCCCGTGGTGGGAGCCTCGCAAGTTTGAATAGTTCGCTACGGATCAAGGGCGGCTTGCCGTCTTCATTGATCGAGCGTCGCCCCGATGTGGCAGCCGCAAATTATTCCTATCAGGCGGCTGTCGCGGAAATCGGAATCGCGGAGGCACTGCGTTTACCGAGTCTTTCTCTGACCGGCAGCGGCGGGGTGATTAGCAATGACCTCGGAAATCTCATTGAAGGAAAATCTGGAGCCTATTCCATCGGCCCGAAGCTTGCGGGCCCCATCTTTGATGCCGGACGTAGCAAAGCCCGTGTTGAAGCGGCAAAAGCCCGTGCCGAAGAAGCATTCGCTGCCTATGACAAAGCGGCACAGCAGGCATTCCGTGAGGCCGCCGACTCCATCAACGCCCATGTAAAAACCGGGGAGATCGCCACCCAGCAAGCCGGCTTGGTGGTTTCTTACAAAAAGGTATCTGCCGTCGCCAACGACCGCTTCCAAGGAGGAGCTTCCGGTTATCTCGAAGTGCTCGATGCGGAGCGCAGCCTTTTCGCGGCAGAACTTCAGTTGGCCGACGCCCAGCGTGATCGCCTGCTCTCGGTCGTTCTCGCCTACCGCGCGCTCGGTGGCGGCTGGAAATAGGTTTTTAGAGGGCCTCGATAAATTCCGTGGCGGATCGGCGGAGAGCGACTAATGGTTGCCTAGGCGCTTCGCCCAAGGGATGATTTTTCTTCAGCAATTACAGGGCGAGCTGCGGAAGCTATTCGCAAGACCGCGGACGTGGATGGGTTACGGGGCGTTTCTGGCGATGGAGATCCTGATTCTGGTGGTTTACAAGCTGGAGACCAGTCAGCGGCACATGCGCGGGTTGGTGGAGCGAAACGGGCTGGAGTTCGGGACTTACTACAGCTCGTTGACGATCACGTTCACAATCATGCTGCTGAGCATGTTTCTATTGGGCTCGATTTATTTCGCACTGGTGGCCGGGGATATTGTGGCGAAGGAAAACGAGGACGGGAATCTGCGGATGGTTTTCGCGAGGCCGATCAGTCGATTCCGGCTGCTGCTGGTCAAGTATGCGGCGGTCTGCATTTACACGTTCAGTTTCGTGTTTTTCGTTGGGGTCAGCGGCTACGTGATGGCGGTCGCGGCGGTGGGATGGGAAGGAGGGCTTTTCGTGATGGAACCGAGGATGAAAGTCTTCGCTGCATATCCCGACTGGTGGGAGGGAGTGGGGCGGCTTGCGCTTTCCGCTGCGGGTATCGGGCTGAGTATGATCACGCTGTCATCGATCGCGTTCATGTTTTCCTGTTTTAAAATCAAACCGGCAGCGGCGACGATCATCACGCTGACCATCCTGTTCGTTGACATGATCTTACAGGGGTTTCCTTTCTTCAAACCCTACGAATCCTACTTCGTGACCTGGCGGATGAGTGCGTGGGTGTTTTTGGTCGAGCAGCATCTGTCGTGGCCGAAACTGATCGAGAGCTATGCCTTTTTGATGGGCCTGAACGTCACGCTTTTCACAATCGGATGGATGGCATTTCAGTCGCGTGATTTCAAGACGTAGGGAAGCGCGGTGCCTCGTCGGCTCAAGCAGCAATCTGCTTAGTCCTTGCCACCGCTGGCCATGAGAGATTCCAACCGGGATTTTCCGGCTGCTCCGGTGAGGATTTGTGCACGGTGCGTGGGGCTGAGGGGGGCTTCCTCGGCGTAGAGGATGAACTCGAAGGCTCCGGGATTTTTGTGCAGCCAGTAGTTGACGAGGTCGTCAGCACTGAGTGTCTCGTGGCCACCGCGGCGGGTGAGGGGGAATTCGATTCCATTGAGGCCGCTGATCGCCCGGTAGATGACCTCGGTGCAGACCTGGCGGCTGGAGTCCGCGAAGTCGAAACGGAAGTCATAGTCCTGCCCGACATAGGAAAACGTGCGGCTCACTTGCTTGGCGCGGTTCGTCGATCCGAGCTTGGGCCGGAGGACGAGCAGGCGGTTGATGTGGGTGTCCATGATGTATTCCAGATTGCTGAACTTCACCCCTTCCGCCACGGCCTCGATGAGGTTGGCGGGACGGCCATGGAGGGTTTTTGTTTGTTTCAGGTCCTTGGCTATTTTCGATCCCTCGGCGCTTCCTCCGACGAGGATGATGTCCTTTGGCGACAGGCCTGCGGCTTCGCGTTGTTCGAGAGTTCCGATATAGGTGATGCCATGTTTGAACGCACCCGGAATGAAGACGTCACTGGCGTAACCGGCGGTGAAGGTGAGAAGTATATCGCCGGGTTTGAGCTGTGAAATCACGTCCCGTTTCTGCGCATCACTGAATTTTACCAGATGGGCGTTGGGCTTTTTTAAACGGCTGACATGATAGAAAATCTCGGTCTGGGCGAGGTAGGCCGCATTGTTGAGCTCATCTTTTAATTTGAGTTCGATGGCTTCGGCTTCGCGCTTGGCTTTGGGTTGCAGGCTCTCGGCGAGGTGATCGTAGGTATTGAGTGGGATTTCGGAGCGCGGGTAGTCCTGGTTGAGTTTGGCAATCGCGATTGGATCGTCAGCGAAGGTGCTGACGAGAAAGTGTGATTGTTCGAGCGCGAGGCGGTTTGCCCGGGTCCGCAGGGCTTCGGCCTTTTTGGCATTGGGAGAATCCGTGGGGATTTTTTCGTAACGCTCGACGATATTGTTGAGGTGGTGGTGCGCGGTGTGGAAGCGGAAGAGCAGACGTTCGGTGCGGTCGCTCTCCTCTGATGAGAAATAACCGAGTTTCTTCCAGCCGCCGTTGGCGCGCAGGGCGAGGAATGATTTCTGAAGGGCGGTGTTGCTTGCTTCGATGTTGTCGAGCGCCTGCTCGTCACCCGATAGCGCCCGCGCCATCTCGACTGCGGTGAGCGTCGGACGGGTAGTCTGACAGGCGCTGTGAAATAGCGTGAAGGATATGAGCGCGAGCGTCTGGATGCGTAGCTTTGGACGGTTGAAAACGATATGCAACATTCCTCGGAGGTTGGTGGGAATTTTGCCCACTGTCCAGACTGAGTAGCACTCCATCCGGCATCCACAATCGAGCAGCGTTTCGATGCTGCGTGGTTTCCTTATTCAAGGGCATGGAAAATTAAACCAACGCGCCTGAAAGTTTTATCTTCTAACTAAAAATCCGATTGGCGGGGACTCTTAAAAATCTTATGGCGAATGAGGTATTGCCTGTCGGGGTCGGCGGCAAGGATTGCAAAGTGAGCATCTCCGCCGTCCCACAGGCGGAAGCGCCTCGACGGAGAAAAGCCCCATGGGCTAAGCCGATTTCAGCTTGGGGATCGAAGCCAGCAGGCGCTTCGTGTATTCGTCTTTCGGAGAGTTGAAAACTTCGCTCGCAGGTCCGGTCTCGACGATTTTTCCCTGATACATGACTGCGATTCTGTCCGCGATGTAGTGGACCACACCGAGGTCATGGGAGATGAAGACCATGGTCAGGCCGAGGTCGCGTTGCAGCTCTTTCAACAGGTTGAGGATCTGCGACTGGATGGAAACGTCGAGGGCGGAGACAGGCTCGTCGGCGATGATCAGTTTCGGCTCGGGAGCGAGTGCCCTGGCGATGGCAATCCGCTGGCGCTGGCCTCCTGAGAATTCGTGCGGGTAGCGTTTCATCTGCGCCGCTTCCAAGCCGACGGTGGACATCAGATCGATGACTTTTTTCTCAAGCTCGGCACCTTTCATTTTCGGATGCCTTTGCCTGACCGCCTCGGCGATGGTCGAGAAAACGGTCATCCTGGGGTTGAGCGAGGCGTAGGGATCCTGAAATACCATCTGGAAATCGAGGCGACGTTTGCGGACTTCGGAGTGGTTCAGGGCGGAGAGGTTTTCACCGTTGAGGATGATGGATCCGGAAGTCGGCGGAATCAACTGCATCAGGGTCCGGGAGAGCGTGGACTTCCCGCAGCCGGATTCTCCGACCAGCCCGAGTATCTCGCCTTTCTCAATGTCGAGCGAAACTCCGTCGACTGCTTTCACCGTTTCTTTCCGCGACGAAAGCATTCCTCCTGCGGTTTTTACGAAGTGTTTCTCAAGGTTCTTAATTTCCAGATAGGCCACGTGGGGAGTTAAGCAGCGAGAGCGCGGCCCGGCAATTAAAGATCTCGGTGGCGCGCAGAATAACAATCGTCGGCATTTTCACCGACAAAGTTGCCATCGGCGGGCATTTCGATGACACTCCCCCAACGGATGACCGAACTCTTACTTGAACCTGCCCGTAGATCCGGCTGCGACGACCTGCCCGCAGTCAGCGAGTTGCTCAAAGACGCGGCCCAGCGCCAACGCTCACCTATCGACGATTTGCTGGATGCTGCGGTGGTGGATGAGGAAGGTTACCTCCGCGAGCTGGCCCATGATCTCGACCTTCCCTGGCTGGCGAACATCCCGATGGATGAAAACACGCTTCCATTGCGCGAGGCTTGCGGACCGCGGGTTGCGCTGAAGCATCGGCTGCTGCCGGTCGCCATCGAGGGCGAGGGAGAAAACCAACGCCTGATCCTCGCGACTTTCGATCCCTTCAATCTTGTCGCCCACCAGGCGGCCGCACAAGAACTGGATATGCCTTTCGAGTGGTGTATGGCATCGCGAAAACGCATCCACGAAGCCCTCCGCAGGCTCTACGGAGTTGGTGCGGATACATTCGAGCAGATTCTTGACGGCCGCGATCTCGATTACGATCAGCTCTCCGATTCCGAAGACGAGGCAAACGTGATCGACGCCGATGAGGATGAAGAGGCGAGCGTGGTGAAATTCGTCAATCAGATCATCCGTGAAGCACTCGACCAACGCGCGACCGATATCCACGTCGAACCCTTGGCGAGCAATCTCCGTATCCGCTACCGGATCGATGGCAGGCTTCTGGAAATTGCGGTCCCTGAAAATATCAAGGCACTGCAGGGTTCGGTGATCGCACGCCTAAAAATCATGGCCCGTCTCGACATCGCCGAGCGTCGGGTTCCGCAGGACGGCCGGATCAACCTCCAATTCGAAGGTCAGACAATCGACGTCCGAGTTGCGACAGTGCCTACCGTGGAAGGCGAAAGCGTTTCCCTTCGTCTCCTCAACCAGGAAAAATTCAATCTTGCGAAGCTGGCCATGGAGCCATTCGTGCGAAAAAAAATCGAGTCTTTGCTGACTCTTCCCAACGGAATCATTCTCATCACCGGCCCTACCGGATCGGGTAAATCAACCAGCCTGTATTCCTTCCTCAGCGAGATCAACCATCCCGAGCAGCGCATCGTCACGGTCGAGGACCCGGTGGAGAACAAACTTCCCGGAGTCATGCAGATCGCGGTGAAAGCGGAAATCGGCCTGACCTTTGCGGCTGCACTCCGCTCCATCCTCCGCGCCGACCCGAACGTCGTAATGATCGGGGAGATCCGAGATCTCGAAACCGCCGAGATCGCGATCCGGGCCTCGCTGACAGGTCACTTGGTGTTTTCCACACTTCACACCAACGACGCGATGGGCGGCATCTCCCGACTGGTCGATATGGGAGTCGAGCCCTTCCTCGTTTCCGCCGCCGTCCGCGCCTTCCTTGCCCAGCGCCTCGTCCGCCGCCTTTGCCCGCACTGCAAGGTGCCCCGCGAAATCTCCTCTCAGGACATCATCGATCTTGAGATCCCGCAGGATATCGAAGGACAGATCTTTGCCCCGAAAGGCTGCGACCGCTGCCGGATGACAGGCTTCGCCGGGCGGCTTGCGATTTACGAAGTGGTCATCCTGACTCAGAAAATGCAGGAACTCGTCGCCCATTCCCGCCCGCTCGCAGAAATGAAAGCCCAGGCGAACCGCGACGGATTCGTGCAGATGCGCACCTACGGCTGGCACAAGGTCATGCAGGGTGAAACAACCATCGAAGAAGTCATTTCCGTGACCTCATCGGACATCGGCGGGGCGGATTAGGAAAAGTCCTCGACGGATATCCAATGTAGATTCATATTTCCGACATGAAAACGAAACTCTCGAAATGGGGAAACAGTCTTGCGGTGAGAATTCCCTCATCTGTGGCCACCCGGGCGTCGCTCGTTGCAGGCAGTTCATTTGAGGTGGAATATACCAACGGCACCCTGTTACTCACTCCCATTGAGGAAGAACCTGGGCTTGATGAGCTATTGAACCGAATCACCCCTGAAAACCGTCATGAGGAGTCTGATTGGGGAGCGCCAGTAGGCAAAGAAGCATGGTAAATCCCAAAAATATCAGATGCCCGGACCGGGGTGAAATCGGGTGGCTCTCCATGGACCCGCAACTCGGGCGGGAGCAGGCGGGACGCAGGCCGGCGATTTGTCTGAGTCCCGCCAAATATAACCACAAGGCCGGCCTCGCGTTGTTTTGTCCTATCACGTCGCAAGTAAAAGGGTACCCGTTCGAAGTTCCGGTCTCGGGAGTCAAATTGATCGAAGGGGTTGTCCTCGCGGACCAGATCAAATCTTTGGACTGGAACAAAAGAAAATTTGAGAAAATTGGAAAGTGCCCCGTCGAGCAGGTTGACCGGGTTCTGAGTCGCGCGACGCAACTGCTCAAAGTCTCGTCAGATTCCTAGACAGGAGATTCAACCCATGAAAATTGAGTAATCAGCAAGGCCATGCCACTCTTCTCCTACAAAGCACTTTCCACAAACGGCACCGTCGCGACGGGCGAGATCGAAGCGTCCGATCGGCCCGAGGCCTTGCGGGTTTTGGACAAGCGTGGCCTGCAGCCGGTGAACCTCAAAGAGTCCGCGAAGGAGCCGGTTCGTTCCGCCAAAGCAGCGAACAAAAAGGAAACTACCGTCCCCCGGCGGAAAGAGAAATCTTCAAGCATCGAGGACGAGCTTCCGGATGGTCCGCTAAAACTGAAACGGGCGGAGGTGATACTTTTCACCGAGGAGCTTTCCGACATGCTCGGCGCGGGTCTCCAGCTTGAGCCGGCCTTGAAATCGATGGAGAACCGACAGGAACTCGGCAGCCTGAAAGCGGTTTCGCAACGCATCCGCACGATCGTCCGTGACGGGGTGAATTTTTCGGTAGCGTTGAAAAAAGTCAGTCCGAGTTTCGGGCCACTTTACTGCTCGCTCGCCGCCGCAGGCGAGGCGTCGGGTGCGCTCGATACGATTCTGAAACGCCAGGCACACTATTTGAAGACCCTCTCCGAACTTCAGAGCCGTCTCATACTCGCGATGATCTATCCGGCTTTCCTGATTCTCGTGGGAGTTGGTGTGGGAATTGTGTTCGTCACCACCTTGATCCCTCAGTTGACCGAGCTGATCAAGAGCACGCCCGGCGGAAAAATCCCATGGGCGATTGGTATGATGATGGCCTTCGCGGATTTCATCAAAGCCTGGTGGATTGTAATGACTCTGGCGATCATCGGTGGATTTCTGTTTTTCAAAGCATGGAAGGATAACGAGGCAAACCGTCCGAAGTGGGACGAGATGAAACTTAAAATGCCCTTGGTCGGCGATGTGATCTCCTCCCGATTCTACGTCCAGTTTCTGGAAACCATGGCGAATCTCGTTGCCAACGGCCTGCCTCTGCTGCGGGCGCTTGAGCTTTCGCGGGATGCGACTCAGAACCTTTCGATCCGCCGCCAACTCAACGGGGTGATCGATCAGGTGGGTGATGGCCGGGCGTTTTCCAAAGCGATGATCCGCTCGGGCAGCTTCCCTCCCCTGCTTATCGATATGATTGCAGTCGGCGAGCAGACGGGGAAAATCGACCAGTCGTTGCGTCGTGCGGCCGAGCGCTACGACAAGGAACTGAACAAGGACCTCCAGCGCATCATGGCGCTGATCATGCCAACCGTGCTGATTTTGATGGCACTGCTGATCGGGTCCTTCGCCTACCTGATGATCACCGCCATCTTCCAGACGATCTCAAATCTGAGCTGAATCAAAATAGTCTGTAACCTTGTGGGATTGGCTTTATCTATAAGCAAGTGGACGATATCCCTACAGTGCTTTCGGCGGGGGTATCGGGGCGAGCCCTTAGGGCGAAACAACTTTGATCTGCCCGTTTTCTACGATCAAAAGTGTGTGCCCGAGTTTGCGCTGTAGCGAGCTGCGCTTGGTCTCTCTCAGCTTTTTTGCTGACCGTTTTGCCGACCTGATGGCACGTCGGGCCTCATCCGGCAGATCCTTCGGATCCGATGGAGGAAGAGAGCATGTCATGGGTTTTGGCATACCGTTAGATCTTCTGAGTCTTCTTGCATTCAGGGTAGTTGCTGCAGCCCCAGAATTGGGAACCTTCGTTTTGGCCTTGGCGGGCGGTGCGGATGGCCATGGGTGAATTGCAGTCGGGGCAGGTGGGAGCGGGGGATTTCTGATCGGAGGGGTTTTTGCGGTAGGCGAGGCGCTCGGCGGCGAGTTGCTCGCGGTAGCCGCCTTCTTTGACGAAGGTCTGCTCCATGCTGAGGAGTTGCTGATCGAGGAGAAAGTTGGCCTGGTGGATGAGGCAGATGAGGGTGTTGGCGCAGGTGGCGGGGTCTTCGTGTTCCAGCCAAGGCTTGTATTTCGTGTAGCGTGCGCGGTCTCCGGCGTCTGTGGGGAGATCGGTGGGATCGGACGGATCTTTTCTGCCCAGGAGGCGGACTTTGCTGGCTTCTGCGGAGTCTTTTGGCCAGAGGGGGAGGTTGTTTTGGCGGAGGTAGTCTTCGAAATCCAGGAGGAGTTCTTCTTGGGAAGCGCGGGCCACGTTTGTGAGTTTCAGCTCTGAGTGAGAGCTGACGGCGGCGGCGCGGTTTCCCTCGGCGATGTTCTGGCGACCACTGCGGGCGGCTTGCACCATTTGATCGACGGTGCGGCTGTATTGGCTGACGAAGCGTTTGCAGAAAGAAACGGTGCCATCGTAGATAAGCGTGGTGATCTGAAAGCTACGCAGCTCACGGTAGCCGCCTGCTCTACGGAGGCGGCGTTTTGGAGGCTCTGGCGCGGACATTACAAAAAAAAGATCCGACCGATTGGACAGATCCGACCGGTCAGTCTTATCGGTCGGATCTGTTGCTTACGCCAGGATCTGATCCAGCACGTAAGGAAGAATACCGCCAGCGTTGTAGTAGTCGACTTCGGCGGGGGTATCGAGACGAACCTTGAGCGGGATCTCGACCTTGCTGCCGTCAGGTGAGGTGGCGGTCAGGGTGGCGGACTGCATGGGCTTGAGTTCGCCGGCGATGCCGGTGATGTCGAAGGTGGCGTCGGTGAGGTCCTTGACTTTGTCGTAGTCCGCTTTATCGACGAAGTTGAGTGGCAGCACGCCCATGCCGATGAGGTTGGAGCGGTGGATGCGCTCGAAGGATTTGGTGATGACGGCTTTGACGCCGAGGAGGCGAGTGCCTTTTGCGGCCCAGTCACGGGATGAGCCCATGCCGTAGTCCTCGCCGCCGATGGCGATGAGGGGAGTGCCTTCTTCCTGGTAAGCCATGCAGGCATCGTAGATGAAGGTCGGCATCGCGCCGCTGTAGGACTCGATGGTGACATCGGGAGCCGGGACGGATTTTCCGCCGAAGTATTGGGTGTAGCCGCCTTCGATGCCGGGGCACATCAGGTTTTTGATGCGGACGTTGGCGAAGGTGCCGCGGGTCATGACGCGGTCGTTGCCGCGGCGTGCGCCGTAGGAGTTGAACTGAGATTTATCGACTCCGTTGGCGAGTAGATACTGCCCGGCAGGCGAGGTCTCTTTAATTGCTCCGGCAGGGGAGATGTGGTCGGTGGTGACGGAGTCTGCGAAGATGCCGAGCGGGCGAGCGCCTACGATGTCTTCGCTGGCGCCGATCTTGGTTTCGAAAAACGGTGGGGACTGGACGTAGGTGGATTTTTCATCCCATTCGTAGGTGTCTCCGGTGGAGCCTTTGATTTCGCCCCACTTCGGATTGGCGGTGTCGACGTTGCCGTAGAGTTTTTCGTAAACCTCTGGTTTGAGGGCGGCATCGATCTGGGTTTTGATCTCGGCTTGGGAAGGCCAGAGATCTTTCAGGAAGACCGGGTTGCCATCCTTGTCGTTGCCGAGTGGCTCGGTGGTGAGGTCGATATCGACCCGGCCAGCGAGTGCGTATGCGACGACGAGTGGAGGCGACATCAGGAAGTTGGATTTGATGGAGCCGTGGACGCGGGCTTCGAAGTTGCGGTTTCCGGAAAGCACGGATGCGCAGACGAGGTTGCCTTCCTTGATCGCGCCTTCGATGGCCGGGTGGAGCGGGCCGGAGTTGCCGATGCAAGTGGTGCAGCCGTAGCCGACGGTTTCGAAGCCGAGTTGGTCGAGCTCTTTGGTCAGGCCGGTGGCGTCGAGGTAATCGGTGACGACGCGTGAGCCGGGTCCGAGTGAGGTTTTTACGAACGGTGCGACGGTGAGGCCGAGCTCGTTGGCACGTTTCGCAACCAGACCGGCAGCGAGCATGACGCTTGGGTTGGAGGTGTTGGTGCAGGAAGTGATCGCGGCGATGAGGACGGAGCCATGGCGGAGGCTGGTGCTGATGGGATCGAAGGCTTCCTTTGCGAGGACGGGCTGCGGGGTGGGCCGATTGGTGGTCATCTCGGCTTTCTCAAGTGCAGCTCCTTTGTCGACGCTTTCGAGGAGGGAGCCGACTGCATAGCCCGCAGGTTCGGGCATCTCGACATCGACCGTGATGTCACGCTGATCGGCGCTGAGGCCGAATCCACCATCGCCGACGGATGCGGTGAAGAGGTGGTTAAAGGAATCACGGAGATCCGGGACGTCGATGCGGTCCTGTGGACGTTTCGGTCCGGCGACGGCGGGGACGATGGTCGCGAGGTCGATTTCCAAGAGGTCTTTGTAATCGCAATCGCCTTTATCCGGGATGCCGAAGAGGCCCTGGGCCTTGTAGTAGTTTTCGACGGTGGTGCAGAGCTCCTCGGAGCGGCCGGTGCCGCGGAGGTAGTTGATGGTTTCGCCATCGACGGGGAAAAAGCCCATGGTCGCGCCGTATTCGGGAGCCATGTTGGCGATGGTCGCGCGGTCGGGCAGGGAAAGCGCTGCTGCGCCCGGGCCGTAGAACTCGACAAATTTCCCGACCACGCCGTGTTTGCGGAGGATTTCCGTGACGCGGAGTGTGAGGTCGGTGGCGGTGACGCCTTCCGCAAGCGAGCCGTGGAGATACACGCCGACGACTTCGGGGACGAGGAAGGTGACCGGTTGGCCGAGCATTCCGGCCTCTGCCTCGATGCCGCCCACGCCCCAACCGACGACGCCGAGGCCGTTGATCATGGTGGTATGTGAGTCGGTGCCGACGAGAGTGTCGGGATAATAGGTGCCGTCTTTGGAAAGCACGCCTTTTGCGAGATACTCGAGGTTCACCTGATGGACGATGCCGATGCCGGGAGGAACCACCGAGAAGGTATCGAATGCCTGCTGGCCCCATTTCAGGAACTCGTAGCGCTCGCGATTGCGGATGAACTCGATCTGCATGTTGCGGTCGAGTGCGGTCTGGGAACCTGCGAAGTCGACTTGCACCGAGTGGTCCACAACCAGATCGACCGGGACGAGCGGTTCGATTTTCGAAGCATCCGCGCCACGGGCGACGGCGGCATCACGCATCGCAGCGATATCAACAAGCAGTGGCACACCTGTGAAATCCTGGAGCACGATGCGGGCAACGGTGAAAGGAATCTCATATTCACCGGGATTTTTCGCATCGTAACCGGCGAGATTTTTCACATCCACATCAGTGACCTTGCGGCCGTCGACGTTGCGAAGCACGGATTCGAGGACGATACGGATGGAGACTGGAAGTTTCGAAAGGTTGGGAAAGCCGTCTTCAGCAAGCGCTGGAAGAGAGTGAAATTTGCCTTCTGCGCCGGAACCGGTGGTGAATGTGCGGATGTAGCTCATGAATCTTTTTTCTATGGGAAAGGTTGCTGTTGGAGGATTAAAAATGCCGGAACTTTTGTCAATCAGCACCCGACATCAGCACTCGGCAAGCCAAGATTGTGATTGAAAGGAACGTTAAATTTTTCAACAATAACAGTAATGAAAGCCCTTTCTGCGCTTATTGTCTGCCTGCTTGTAGTTACCTCCTGCGCTCCGGAGAAAACCATTCCGGTCCCGACCCGGGCCATGGCGGTTAATAGCGGTGAGGATCTTGCAGTGCTACAAAACGGATACCGGCTTTACATGGCGCAATGCACCCGCTGTCACGAGCCGATGATGCCTTCCGACGTATCCAAGGAAGACTGGCATATAGTAACGCCCGGAATGGCATGGAACGCGGGAATTTCCGATGCGGCAGGAGCGGACGGGGGACCTTCCGATGCGGACGCCGTGCTAAAATACGTTTTGGCAGCCAAGGCGGCCAAGTAAGCGGATGACTCGCGGCCGGGTGAGGAAGGGGGATCGTTCCGCAGTGTCGTTTTATCTGATAGATTTGTTTCCCCAAAAGTAAGCTTTCGGCATCCACAGTTTAAAATTCCCAAACGCAGGCTATGTTCCCGGATGTATAAATTTTTTGCTGCTGCCATCGCAATGACCGTTTCGGCGGCCTCCGCCGGAGGCAGAATTTCGGATTTCCAGTGGAAGAACAGGCTTTTGGTGGCTTCTGGTGCAAGCGCGGAACTGGTTGATAAAATCAACTCCGCAAAAGCGGGAATGTTCGACCGGGATTTGAAAGTTTTCGTGCTCAGCGGAGCTGGGGTAGAACGTTTCCCAGTCGGAAAGGATTTATCGAAAGAATTCGTTTCACGGCTCAATACAAACGAGGACAGGCCAATGGTGTATTTAATCGGAAAGGATGGAAAAACCACGCTCAACTGGCCTCTGGATGAATTCACTATTGAAAAGCTCTTTGCCAACATCGACGCAATGCCTATGAGAAAGCGGGAAATGCGTGAGAAGCGCTGAGCCGGGTGCCTGGGGCACCCGGTATCCTCCTTGCGGAATTCGTGCGGGGATGTAAACTATTGAAAATCACATGCGCGTTTTTTCATCCATCTTGTTCGCACTCATGTCCGTCGTTTTGCCGATGGCCGGGGTGCAACAGTATTTCTGCACCATGACCATGGCTTTCGTGGATGGAGCTGAAGATTGCCCGGTAGACACGCAAGAAGACTGTTGCATGGAGGAGAAGGACAAACAGTCGCAAGCTCCTGAATGCATGGCGGCGGCGAAATTTCTGCCAAATGCCTATCTCACCGCTCCAACCCAGATTCCAGGGGTGGATACGCAAGGTGTGTTCCTGGAAGTTGTTTTGCTTGGTGGGTTGCCCGAAGATCATTTTGAAACGGTCTACCCTCTGCGCCATCGCGGTCCGCCCGATCTGAGGCGAATATATGTGGTGCAGCGCAGGCTGTTGATTTGAAAAATAGGTGCGATGGATCGTGCCGTCGTCGCAGAAATCGCGATGGCAAATCTCACTCCTAGGGCGCTATGCCCGGAATTTTCAAATCACAATAATCATGACTTCCAAACGCCCAGACCTCGGGCAACTCATTTCAAAACAAGGTGAAGAACCGTCCCGGTCGCCCAGACGCATCGCTGTTTGGCTTCTCCCGCTCGGTCTTTTGCTCGGCTTCGCGTTAATTTTCGCGATCTTGTTCCGCGACCGTCTTCTTCCGGCCAGGGAAGTCGAGCTGGTTCCTGCTGTCGGTATCGAGGAGCAAACCGAAACCGTCGCGGATTCCCCGAGTCCCGCCTCTACCGGGGAGATGCTTTTCCAAGCCTCCGGTTGGGTGGAGCCGGATCCGCTGCCGATAAAAGCCACGGCACTGACCGATGGAATCGTCGAAAAAGTCCATGTCCTCGAAGGCGAGTTGGTCAAAAAAGGGGATCTCCTCGCGACCTTGATCGGGGTCGACACCCGCCTTCGGCGCGATGCGATGGCGGCGAAACTTGACGACATCAAAGCTTCGTTCGACGCCCATTGCACGGGAACCCTGATGACAATCCAGCGGATGGAAATCGAGAAAGCGAATCTCACGATCGCTGAAGCTAATGCTGAAGAAGCAGATGAAAAATTCAACCGGTATGAGCGCCTTTCAAAAGGTGCGATCACCGCAGACGAGCTTCTCGCGGTGCGGCTGGATCGCAGGCGCATGCTTGCCCAAGTCGATGTGGCAAAAGCCAGGATCGCCGGAATCGCCGAGGAACTCAACCAGATCGCCTACCAAATTGTCGCGATCCAAGCACGTATCAAAGGTGCTGAAGTCGATCTTGCCCAGGCAGAGCTTGCCCACTCCCGGACTAAAATCACGGCGCCAACCGATGGTCGGATTCTAGCCCTGAAAGCAGCACCCGGACAGAAAAAGATGGTCGGTATGGACGAGGAAGACAGCGCGACGATAGCGATCCTCTACGATCCCGATCACCTCCAGGTGCGGGTTGACGTGCCGCTGGCGGACGCGGCCGGCCTGAGCGTCGGGCAACGCACAACGATCCGTTGCAACCTGCTCCCGAATCAAAAGTTTGAAGGTGAAGTCACCCGCATCGAGGGAGCGGCGGACTTACAAAGAAACACGCTTCAGGCGAAAGTCAGGATCGAGGACCCCAGCGAAAAGCTACGCCCGGAAATGCTCTGCCGTGTCGAGTTCTTCGAAACACGCCAATCCACTACTACGCCCACCGTAGCACGTGGAACCGGAATCGCCGTTTACGTCCCCAAGAGCGCGGTTCGCGACGGGCATATCTGGATCTGCGATCCCGATTCACTGCGCGCTGAGAAGCGCTCAGTGACCACTTCGGCCGCGAAAGAAAATATGCTCCGCGTCGATACCGGAATCCGACCCGGCGAGTGGGTGCTTTCCAAGCCTTCTGAAATCAAGGCCGGCCAACGCCTCAAACCCCTTTTCAACGACCCCACATGATCTCCTGTAAATCCATTTCCAAATCCTACACCAAAGGCCAGAACGTGGTGACACCTCTGGAGAACCTCAATCTGGAGGTCGCTGGAGGCGAGTTCCTCGCGCTCATGGGTCCGTCGGGCTCGGGCAAGACGACTTTGCTCAACCTGATCTCGGGGATTGACACACCGACGAACGGCGTCCTTGAAATCGATGGTGAGGACATCGCTAAATTTTCCCGGAAACAACTCACCCATTGGCGGGCGAGGAAAGTCGGCTACATTTTCCAGCTCTACCATCTCATTCCGGTGCTTACCGCTTTTGAAAACGTCGAGTTGCCCTTGCTGATCGGCTCGTTGAGTCGTTCCGAGCGCAGGAAAAAAGCTGAGGCCGCGCTGGAACTCGTCGGGCTCACGGACCGCTCGCACCACACCCCGAACGAACTTTCAGGCGGACAGGAACAACGCGTCGCCATTGCTCGCGCCCTGGTCGCGGACCCTGCCCTGCTGGTGGCCGACGAACCGACCGGAGACCTCGACCGTGAATCAGCAAGCCGCATTCTGGAACTGCTGCAATCGCTTTCCCGCGAGCATGGAAAAACCATCGTGATGGTCACCCACGATGCCCGCGCCGCCGATGCGGCGGACCGCACATTGCACCTTGAGAAGGGCAAATTGCTTGAGAACAACCCCTATCCCGTCACCACATGATCGCCCTCCTCCAACTCGCTACGAAACAACTGCTGCGCCATCGCTTGCGGACGGCGCTGACCGTCTGCGGGGTGGCATCCGGAATGTTCCTGTTCACCTCAGTCGAGACCTTGCAGCGCTCGCTGGGTAGCGCGACAGAAGAAACGGCAGCAGATACTACGCTCGTCGTATATCGGGAAAATCGCTTTTGCCCGATGACCAGTCAGCTTCCCGAGCACTATGCTGACGAGATCCGCCGAATTGACGGAGTGCGCGAGGTGATACCGATCAAGATCACGGTGAACAACTGCGGCGCGAGCCTTGACGTAATCACTTTCCGCGGTGTTCCCGAGGGTATGCTTCAGAAATTCGCCCCGGAAATCGAGATCATCGCAGGCAGTGATGACGACTGGAAAAAGCGCGGCGACGCGGCCTTGGTCGGAGAGCAGTTCGCAAAACGCCGCGGGCTGAATCCTGGCGATAAGTTCGATGCCGTGGGGATCACGGTTTACGTCGCCGGGATCATCCGTTCGCCATTTCCACAGGATAACAACGTCGCTTACGTGAAACTCGATTTCCTCCAGCAGGCCTCGAAAACCGGTTTGGGGATCGTCACGCAGTTCAACGTGCGGGTCGAAAAGTCATCCGATCTGAAACCGGTGGCTGATGCGATCGACGAACGTTTCAAGTCCGACCAAGAACCGACAAACACCCGTCCGGAGAAAGCATTTTTCGCAGAAACCGCCGGGCAGCTGATCGAACTGATCGGTTTCACCCGTTGGCTCGGGCTGGCAGCGGTTTTGGCGGTGATCGCGCTGGTCGCAAACGCGATTTCCCTGATGGTTCGAAGCCGGGTGAAGGAAAACGCGGTGCTCCGAACACTCGGCTATCCGGGACGTGCGATCCTGTTCCTTGTCCTCAGCGAAGGCGGCCTGCTTGGCCTGATGGGAGGGCTGGTCGGTGCCGGACTGGCATGGAGCTTCCTTCGTTGGCAGAGCTTCACGATGGGCAGCGAAGGCCACACCCTCGCAATACTTCCACAAATTTCCACCGCCCTCTTCGCAACCGCCGCCGCGCTGGTCCTCGGTATCGTGGCGTCCATACATCCGGCTCTAGTCGCCATCCGCCAGCCAATCGTGAAGTCGCTGCGCTCATGAAATTTTCTAACCACAGAGTCGCAGAGGTCGCAAAGGGTCGCAGAGCCAGTCCAACGGTCTCATTTTTTAGAGTTTAAAATTTAGAATTTAAAGTTTCATGCTCCCGCTTTCATACGCCCTCAGAAACCTTTTCCGCGACCGTTCACGGCTCGTGCAGACGGTTGGTGGCTCGGCGCTGGTGGTGCTACTGGTGATGGCTGCTGCGGCCTTGAACGGCGGGATGAGCAAGGTGCTTTCCGCATCCGGTTCTCCGAAAAACGCGATTCTGATCGGGACCGGTAGCGAAGAAAGCATCCAACGCAGCGAAGTCAGCGCCCAGCTCGCCGGCATCGCGGAGGCGGGCATACGCGGCGTATCGAAAATCCTCGGCAGGTCGGCCGCTTCGCCGGAGATCCATTACATGTCTTTCCTGGAAACCAAGGATGGGAAAAAAGGTCAGGGACTTTTCCGTGGAGTCACGCCCGGTGCCCTGCTGGTTCATCCGGAAGTCCGGCTACTCGAAGGGGAGTTCCCGCGTGCCGGTGAAGTGATGGTCGGGAAACTCGCATGGCGGAAACTCGGCTTTGAGGAGAATGATCTCAAACCAGGAGCAAAAGTGAAACTCGAGGATTCCGATCTGACGGTTTCCGGAATTTTTGCCGCGCCTGGAACTGTGATGGAATCGGAGGTTTGGGCGGTGCTCGGCGATCTCCACATGCTCGCCCAGCGCGACACGGTTTCCTGCGTGGTGCTGCGAATGGAGGATGCGAAAGACTTTTCCGAAGTGGATCTTTTCGCCCAACAAAGGCTCGACCTAGAACTGACTGCGATGCGCGAAAGCGATTACTACGCGGCACTCGGAGCGTTTTACCGGCCAATCAGAATCATGACCTGGATCACCGCGGGGCTGGTCGCGGCGGGTGCGATCTTCGGCGGATTCAATACGCTTTACGCTGCCTTCGCCGCACGTATACGCGAGCTGGCAACACTGCAGGCTATCGGCTTCGGGCGATGGGCCGTTTTCCTCAGCTTGGTGCAGGAAAGCCTGATCGCCTGCCTCGCAGGAACCTTGGTTGCCTCCGTCGCCGCGCTTTTACTGCTGGATGGTAGGACGATTCCTTTTTCCATCGGCGCATTCACGATTACCATTTCACCACAGGTGGCGGTCGTCGGGCTGGTCTCCGGAATTCTTTTGGGAATCCTCGGCTCCATCCCTCCTGCGATCCGCTGCCTCGTGCCCCCGTTACCCAAAGCTCTCAGATCCTAAAACCAAACCAACCTGACAATTATGAAAAACACATTGATCCTATCCACCGCGCTTGCGCTGTTCGCTCTGAACTCGTGCAAAGAATCCGAAATCACTGTCACCGAAGAAACCGTCACCCCTTCCGCCAGCTTCGGGAAATATTTTACCGATGAGGAACTCACCGATGCGCAGGATATCCACGTCGCCCGCACCACCGCCAAGCCCGGCGATAAAATCACCCTCAAAGGTGAGGTGATGGGGCGTGAGAAAATATTCGTAGATGGCCGCGCGTCTTTCATCATGGGCGACCCCACGAAGCTGACAACCTGCGATAAAATGCCGGGCGACAATTGCACTACCCCTTGGGATGCGTGCTGCGATTCGAAGGAGCTGAAAAAGGTCGGTATCGCATCGATCCAGATCGTTGATGAAGACGGACGGGTCCTTGATGGCGACATCAAAGGCACCGATGGCCTAAAGGAACTCAGCACGATTACCGTCACGGGCACGGTCGCCGAAAATTCCACCGAGGACAACCTGGTCGTCAACGCAACCCGGATCCGGGTGGGAAATTAACGAGCTCAGCCCACAGCTTCCGACAATTTGCGGATCAGTTTCTTGTGGGTTTCCGTTTTCAGGGAAAGCTCGGCTTGTTCCAGGGCCAGCTTCGAGTGGCGACGGGCTGCGTTGGTCAGGCGTTCGTTACCTATTCGAGCCAAGACCGCGAGGCTCTTCTGAATACGGCTTCCGACTTCGAACATCGCAGCGCCGTCGCGACTGATCGCGGTGAAGGCGTCGTCGAGCAGGTCCTCCGGATCAAGCGCCGCGACTTCCACATTTTCAAATTCAATCTCGTTGGTTTCGTTGATGTGATTGCTCCACGTTTCCATCAGGCGGATCTGTATGCCGAGAACCGCGATGGCGGTGCCCGGGTCGTTGACCGCCGGGGACAGGGCCCGATCGGCGATTTCCGAGAGCAGGATCAGTCCGAAACGCGGATCGCTGCCAACACGCCGCTCATCTCCCATCTGAAACGCCGCGCGGATTCGATCTTCGATGTCGTCCTCGAGTGCATCGCAATCGACGACGGTCACCAGCGAATCATGTGGATCGACGAAGGCCCCGGGGCGTTCCATTACCCGGATCGTGGTGCCGATCTCTCCGGCAATCGCGTCAAGTGCCGAGATATCGATATTCTGCAGATAGCCAATCACATCTGGCTTCACCCCGGCTCCCGAAACCGGGTCTCCGGAAACAGGTTTCGCGCCAAGGGTGCCCATCGCTTCGGGAGATGAAAAAGCCTCGCGGCAGGCTTCTTCGACACGCTCCAAGGTATCGCCCATGCGACCCAGTTTGGACACGCGGTCGACCCAGCGAACGAAGGAAATCAGAACCCAGCCAACCATGAAGCAGTAACCGGCAAAGAGTAGCAAGCGCCCACCTTGCCCATACGTGGTGATACTGATCGCGACCAGTGCGACGATCGCGTAAATGAAGGCGGAGAGGAAACTGGTCAGCGAATTCTGCGTGGACCTGTCCTGCATCACGATGCGGGTCGCGCGCGGAGTGGCGGTGGTGGAAACCGCCGAGAAAGCACTGACCATCGCCGCTACCGAGAAGGTCGCGACGGTCAGCATGGTCGAGGCGAGGATACCGAGCAAATTGATCAGGATTTCCCGCTCGATGTTGATTTTCATCGTATCGGACAGGTATTCCGCACAGCCATAAGCGATACTCACCCAGGCCACCGCAGCAAGCCCCATGATGGTCGGTTTCACCCACAGACTGGAGCGCAACTCGCGGAGAAGATATTCGGTCTTGGTCACAGGCTTTATTCCAGCTTATTTGCGCGAGAGATGCAAGATGGTGGTGGAATATCGTATTGGCGTATGTCGCAAGCGCTGATTGAGTTCACACCGTCCATGGAAGAAATCAAAATATCAGAACAAAGAAATACGGATTCACTGCTCCGCAGAATGCTGATCCGACTGGGCATCTGGTTGGTTCTTGCGCTGGCGATTCTGTACGGAGTTGTCGTCTGGTGGTGTGCCAGCGAGATCGCGGAACCCTCTCGCAGAACAATTAACGCCGCCCAGAAAGCATTCATGGACGGCAGCGAGAACGCTGGTTTTTCTGTGGAGAAATTCGTTTCCAAAAGCGGCATGCCCTGCCTTGTCTGCACCCCGGTTCCCGTTAAGGCACTCTCGAAACGGGCAGATATCATTCGCAGCCAGATCGCAGAAAAAGGCATCGAGCTCAAGCCCGCTGGCGAAACCGTCGGGACCCTTGTGATCCTACACGGTCGCTCCGGGATGAAGGAGGATTACCTCGCCGTTGCGGAACGCTATTGCGCCATCGGTTTCCGCTGCGTGATACCGGATCTGCCCGGACACGGGGCAAATCCCGGGAGATTCGCCACCTACGGCGTGAAAGAGGGCGAGATGGTTCTGGAATGCTACCGCGAGGCTGCCGCGAAATTCGAATTTCCCGAAGAGCCATGCGTAGTTCTCGGCCAGTCGATGGGAGGCTCGGTGGCGGTTCATGCGGCGGCACTGCCGGACTCTCCGTTTCAGGCGATGGTCCTTGTGGCGACATTCGACAGGTTGAATACCGTAATCCGCAGCCAGACGGAAAATCTTCTCGGCTCCTTGCTTGGCGGGGCGGTGAGGGTTCCGGCGGACAGGGTTTTCGGCTGGAAGACCGGGGTGAAAATCTCTGAGATCAACCCGGCGGAAAAGGCCGCAGGAATCAATATTCCCACGATGATCGTGCATGGTGAATCCGATAAATCGGTGCCAACCGCAGCGGGAAGAAAACTCTACGCCGCCCTTCCCGATTTGACCGAAAAACAATGGCTCACAGTGCCCGGAGCCGGCCACAACAACGTGCTAGTCACCGATTATCCGCTCTACGCGGCGATGGGCGAATGGCTGCTGCGGCACATCAATCCGCAGACAGGCGGCTCACCCGCATCCGCTCCACGATGATCAGCGACTTGAAGCGGGCGTAGTCCTCTTCCTGGGTTCCCGAAAGCAGGCGATACGAGTATTTTGGCCAATGGCTGATTTCTTCAATCGCGTTTTTCATGCGCAGCGCGATCACATCCGCCGCGTCGGTGCCGCGTCCTGACAGGCGGGCCAGGAGTTCATCGTCATTGGGCGGCATGACAAATAGATCGACGATGGCCAGGCGGATCGATTCATCCTCGCACTGGCGGACTTGCGCGACTCCCTGGACATCGAGATCCATCACCACATCGGTTCCTTGTTCGAGCCGGTCGGCGACCTCTGATTTCAGTGTCCCGTAGAGATTTCCATGGACTTCGGCGCTTTCGAGAAATTCCCCGGCTTCACGTTTGGCGATGAATTCCTCACGGCTGAGGAAATGGTAATCAAGTCCGTCGGTTTCACCGGGGCGGGCAGTTCTTGTTGTGCAGGAAATCGAGTAACAGGCCTCGCCCTCGTTGGCCAAGCGCCTGCACAAAGTGGTTTTCCCTGATCCGGATGGCCCTGAAACCACTAGCAAAATACCCGTCCGTTGCGACATGCGTTGGAGGCTGCACGGAAAATCCGCGATGCGGAATCCAAATTTCCGCGAAGCTGTCGGAAAGGAGGGTTTTGGCTTGGCGTCGTGGCGATATTTGTATTTTGTTACCGGATGAATCAACCACCTGACCCGCCGTCACAAACACCTCCCACTCCCGCCCCCGCTCCTGCCAAAAAGGGTTACCCGCCATCGCCTGGGTGGGGATCGGATGCGGAGGACTGCTGCTTCTCGCTATCATTGCGGGTGCGGTTATTTTCAGTAAAATCAAAGGCAAGATCGACGAGTTCGCACAAAACCCGGAGAAAGCCGCCGCTGAAATGGTCGTCTCGATGAATCCGGATCTTGAGATGATTTCACAGGACGAGGAATCGGGGGAAATGACCATTCGCACAAAAGATGGCAAAGAGATGACCCTGTCCTATCAGGATATTGCCGAAGGCAGGATCACGATGACCGATTCGGAGGGTAACATGACGCGTTTTGGTTCCGCCGATCTCTCGCAAGTTCCGGAATGGGTTCCTCAAGCACCCGAACTTACGGACGGGGTGAGCACGTTCCACAGCGAGGTCGACGGGAAGATCAACGGGCAATTCTCAGGGAAAACCCCGGAAAGTGCTGAGGACCTGAAAACCTTCTACGAAGGGGCTGCATCCGATCTCGGATTGTCCTCCAGCTCCAGCAAATCCGTCAATGCGAACGGAATCAACGTAGTTACGTTGAGTTTCTCCGGCGGAGGCCGCTCAATAACCGTCGTTATCACCGAACAAACAGGCAAAGCGACGCAAGTGAATACGAATTACTCGGAAAAATAAAAAATTTGGAACAAATCCGCCGTCAGCTTCGCTCTATCTATTGAAAACCAAAAATCACACTTTCCTGAATCCGAAAACCCGGAGCTGGCGAATACCTAAGCGTAACCCTAAAAATCAAACTTATGAAAATCGTTCACAAAACCAAAAACGGAGAAACCCGCGAAGCCCTTCTTAAAGAATATTTCATCAACGCCTCACTGATCGCCCTCCTCAAGCGAGTCGGCCAGGAAGCCGCGAAAGCCACACCGAAACATGCCAAGGAAATGGCATTGGCCAAGGTCCGGCGTTAATCCATTTGCTGTTGTTGGTACACAGAAAAATAAATCCGCGATCCGGGTGAGGCTCTCTCAAGCTCTACCGGGTCGCGGACTCTTTTTTTGAATCTCCGAGCGGGCAATTCGTCCGCTTTTTTTGGATTTCCTTTTCGTCACTTGCTCAATCGGTATTAGATAGCGCGGATGACTCAGAAGAAGCCTTGCCGGGATCTCCCGGAAATCACCGACGAACTCCAAATTACCGAGGAAGAGATCCGCCAGCAGGAGATCTTCGAGTTGGAAGCCGAGGAGCGCTCGTGGTTGTCCGGTCCACGTTCGAGGTTTCACGACTTGATGTCACTTTTTCGGGTCGGACTGGATCTGATCCGGGCCTACCGCATCCTGCATTTCGTGGGGCCATGCGTGACGATCTTTGGATCTGCGAGAACAAAGCCGGGCACGCGTTGGTATGAACTTGCACGCGAGATGGGGGAGGCCTGCGCCGAATTGGGCTTCACTGTCATCACTGGCGGAGGACCGGGAATCATGCAGGCGGGAAACCAAGGTGCCTACGAGGCTGGGGGTCGATCAATCGGGGTAAACATCGTCTTGCCCTTCGAGCAGCATGTGAATCCCTACGTCCACAAGTCCGTGGACATGCGCTACTTTTTTACGAGAAAAACCATGTTGGTGAAATACTCCTATGCGTTCATCGTGATGCCCGGTGGTGCGGGGACACTGGACGAGATGTTCGAGACCATGACCCTGATACAGACCGGAAAACTGAAAAACTTCCCGATCATCTTGATGGGCAAGGATTTCTGGCAGCCGCTGATGGACTTTGTCTACAAGATGGCGGAGGAAGGTACGATCAGTCCGGAGGATCCGGAACTGATTTTCTTCACCGACAGCGTCGAGGAGGCGAAGGCTCACTTGCAAAGGCACGCCGTCAGACAGTTCGGCCTCTCAAGGAAAAAGACGCCGAGGCCAATCTCCGCACTGGGCGAGAAGAGCCTTTCCTGATCCGCTCAGCTTTTCTTTGGCAGGAAGAAACCGCGTTGTTTCTCTGAGATCGGCATCCCGAGCTTCTCCATCGCGGCTAGCATGTCTTCCCAGAGGGAGCGCTTCACCTGATTCGAGCCACCGCTCTGCAAGAGGTAGCTCGGATGGTAAGTCACGCGGGTTGGGATTCCTGAAAGCTCATGCCACGTGCCCCGCATGCCGCCGACAGTCCCTTCGAGACCGAGCAGGCCTTCCGCAGCGGTGCCACCGAGAGCGAGGATGAGTTCGGGTTTCACCACGGAAATTTCCGCCATCACCAGCGGCAGGCAGGCGGCCATTTCCTCGGGCGTGGGCTTGCGGTTGTTTGTCGTTTGTTTCGGAAGGGCAGGACGGAATTTGACCAGATTTGAAATGTAGACCTGCTCGCGGGAAATACCCATCGCCTTGAGAATGTCGTTGAGCTTCTTGCCAGCGGGACCGACGAACGGCTTCTCTTCCTTCTCCTCGTTGTAGCCGGGGGCTTCGCCAATAAGCATGATTCGGGCATCGGGATCTCCCGTGGCGAAAACCATGGTCTCCCGCAAGCTGCCAAGCGAAACAGCGGGTGACCACTTTGCTGCCTGGAGCCGGATACTTTGAAGTTTCGCAGCTTTGTCCGCACCCTCGATCACTACTTCGGAAACCGGTGCCGCAGCGGCAGGCTCCCGGGCAGGAATAACGGCGGCTTCGGCTTGTGTTTTGACCGGCTTTTTCGAGCGGATGAAAAGCTCCCGGAGTCCGAGACGCGCCTCTTCATCCAGATAAACATGGTGCTTTCCCTTCGCCTTCTCGGACTTGAGAAAATCGATGACGGCATCCACGGGGCGGCTCACAGCTCCATTGGTATGATTTCCCGCCGCCTGAATCAACTCCCACCTCTTGATTTCGTCGTTTTCACACTTGCCGCCACCTTTTACACCAAATAAACCCATGGCATGTCGTTTTTTCCCGATATCCCAAAAATCCAATACGAAGGCCCTAAATCGAAAAATCCTTTTGCGTTCAAGCAATACAATCCCGACGAGATCGTCGCCGGGAAATCCATGAAGGACCATACCCGCTTCGCCGCCGCATACTGGCACGTGATGCGCAACGGCCTCGCCGATCCCTTTGGCGGACCGACTGCCCTGATGCCTTGGGACGATGGCACTGACTCCGTCGATAACGCCCTCAAACGCGCCGACGTATTCTTCGAGTTTCTCGATAAGACCGGCATCGATTATTACTGCTGGCACGACCGCGACATCGCCCCCGAACTCGGTGACCTCGCAAAATCCAACGCGGCTCTCGAAAAGGTTACCGACCACCTCCTCGATCTCCAGAAAGCCACTGGCAAAAAACTCCTCTGGGGCACCGCATGTCTGTTCGCACATCCGCGCTTCGCACATGGTGCCGGCACCTCGCCGAACGCTGATGTTTTCGCCTACGGGGCGGCACAAGTGAAAGCCGCGATGGACGGCACGCTCAAGCTCGGCGGCGAAGGCTACACCTTCTGGGGTGGCCGCGAAGGTTACGCGACTCTCCTCAATACCGACATGAAGCGCGAACTCGATAACCTCGCGAACCTTCTCCACCTCGCCGTGGACTACGCGAAAAAAATCGGCTTCACCGGACAGTTCTACATCGAGCCAAAGCCACGTGAACCTTCCACGCACCAATACGATTCCGACTCCGCCGCGTGCCTCAATTTCCTCCGCCAGTATGATCTCATGGATCATTTCAAACTGAATCTGGAAACCAACCACGCCACCCTCGCCGGTCACACGATGCTTCACGAAATGACCGTTGCCATCGATGCGAACGCGCTCGGCTCCGTGGATGCGAACCAAGGCGACGAACTCATCGGCTGGGACACCGACCAGTTCCCGACCGACATCTATCTCTGCACCGAGATCATGTTGAAAATTCTCGAAATGGGTGGACTCACCACCGGCGGCCTGAACTTCGATGCGAAGCGCCGCCGCGAATCCCACGAGCCATCCGACCTTTTCCACGCCCACATCGGCGGCATGGACGCTTTCGCACGCGGCCTGAAAATCGCTGCTGCAATCCGCGAGGACGGACGCCTCCAGGACTTCGTTGACAACCGCTACAAGAGCTGGACCTCCGGCATCGGTGCGAAGATCGGCGGCAAACAGATCTCCCTCGAGGAAGTCAGCCAATACGCCCTCTCCAACGGCGAGCCGACCCTCGACTCCGGTCGCCAGGAAATGCTTGAGAACTTGGTGAACGAGTTCATCTGAGCCTGCTGACGTGCGCGCTGTATTGATATTCGAGACTTCTACCGACAAGGCATCCATCGCTCTCGCGGTGGATGGGAAAATCGTTACCGAAAAGTCATTCACCAGTGACCGCAGGCACAATGCCCTGCTTTTCGGGCCGATGGCAGAGATCATCGAGGAATACGGCCACCGCTCATTCGATGCGATTCTCGTGGGAAGCGGTCCGGGCAGCTACAGCGGGACGCGCGTCGGGATCGCTGCCGCCCAAGGAGCGGCTCTGGTCGCGGGATGCAAAGCCGTTGCTATTCCGTCCATCCTGGGCACCGAGGATGCCCTGTCTGGAGAACCCTGTCTCGCAGTGGGTGATGCCCGACGCGGCTCGTATTGGCTGGCCCGGATAAAGGAGCACGAACTAATCGAAGTTCCAAGCCTTACCGACCGGATCGGCTTTGAACATGCCCTCGGAAATGCCCGTGAAAACGATACCCGCTACTTCTCGATGGAATCGATACGCGGCGAGGAAATTCCGCAGGCCCGGCCGACCGCTGCCGGTCTCTGGCATGCATGGCAAAAAGCACCATCTCAAGTCCGCGCCCTCTGGGCTGGAGCCATTCCGCAACCCATCTATCTGGCACCGCCTCATATCACACCCTCGAAAAAAGAGGTTTTCGGAACAGGCTAAACGGGGTTTCCAAAAGATCCCGGTTGTCTACGTCCAAGAAAAGGCAAATGGAAAGTGGAAGATTCGCCACAATCAGCGAACTTCAAATGCGCTTCGCCTTGCGCCCTTCGTCGATGAGCTTCCAGAAATGCTTCGAGCTAGCGAGTGCCTCGTCTTCACCGAGCGGCATCTTGGAGCGGAAAAGGAAATCGGAGAATGTGCCCTTGTGCAGCACGCGGTATACAACCACCGCACCCTCCATCACCTCGAAATAAAAGCGGTAATCCTTTGCACGAAACCTGTATAATATATGGCCGTCCCGCTCAAGCTTCGCAAACCTGTCGTTACCAATCTCATTGAGATCCTGCTCGGTAACCCGGAATTCTTCCAGCAACTCCAGTTGCTCAAGGGTCCCCAAGGCGGAAATCTCCGCCGCACTGATTTCATTGAAAACGATCTGAAGCACAAGTGAATGCTAATCACCACGAATGACTTCGGGAAAGCCGAAAGATTCATTCGCACACCCTACTTTGGCAATCACAGCCCCTTCATCATTCCAGCCATCGATTTTGTCATGGTCTTTCTTACGAAAGGGAGGCGTTGCGAGATTCTGAAGCCCGCGTGTCGGAACGGGGCTATCCATTCGAAATCGGATTGGAAAACCGGAGTCAGCCATCGCGTCGCAAACTGATAATAGCGGAGCACCGGACCGCGCCTGCGCGAATACTCCGGCAGGGCCTCCTCCAAAGGTAATTCATCAAGACATGCGGCCAGGCAACTCGCATCCTCGAGCGCGAGATTCACACCTTGCCCCAGTTGTGGACTCATCGCGTGGCCCGCATCGCCAAGGAACACCAACCGGTCGGTATGCCATTTTCGCATACGGACATCGCCGTAGCGGGCTGTGAGCACCTGCTCCCAATCATCAATTTGCGAAAGCAGATCTCCGGCTATCGGGCACAACTCCAGAATATCCTCTTTCCATTTCGTCAGCGGTTGTCGGCGGATATTCGCGTCATCTGCGACGCGGATACTCCAGAAGAGACTGACCAAATCATCGACTCCCCCTTTTTCTCTGCCGGTCGGAAGAAATCCCGCCAACTGCCGGGTTCCACTCACGACCTGATGAAGATCACCGCTGGGAAAAACACCGTGATTTTTACCGATAAACCAATGCGCACCCCATCCATATCCCCTGTCGTAGCCATCTCCGAGCAAGGCCTTCCTCATCGCAGATCTCGCGCCATCAGCAACAACCAACAGTTCAAACCTCTCCTCTCCCACTTCCCAGCCAGCCTCCAATTTGCGTGCGCCTTCGATACGACAGCCCCAACGGATTTCTATTTCCTCCCGCTCTACCAGAGCGATCAACGCCCCCATCACAACCGCCCTGTGTAGCCCGGCACCAAACAGCCCTTCCCCTATTTCGTCGTAGTGAAGCTCCATCAAATCCCGCCCGTCTTTCTCTAACACATGCAGCCTCTGAACCTTCGAAGCATGCGAAACCACCTCATCGTGTATTCCCAATTCCTTGAGGACTCGCATCCCACTGGGTTGCATCAGAAATCCCGCACCGACCGCCCGGCACTCCGGTGCTTGCTCGAACACCACAACCTCATGCCAGCCGCGTTTCAAAAAAACCGCAGCCGCCGCGCCAGCCGCACCGCAACCCACGACAGCCACTCTCATCGGTTTGTGAAGCACATCCGACTTTTCTCCCGAACCGGGCAGGGTCCAAGCTCCTTTTCCACGGATTCCCATTTCCTTTCCGATAATATGCCGCTTAGGATCAATCCATGCGTTGTTTCTACTCTCAGGACCTTGAACTCGAACTACCCAGCGGACACCCGTTTCCAATGGACAAGTTCAGGATCTCCAAGGACATGCTGATCGGTGAAAATATCCTGCGCCCGGAAGAAGTCATCGAAGTGAAACCCACCGAGTTCCATCACATCCTCCGGGTCCACGATCGCGAATACATCGAGAAAATTCAGTCCGCGGCACTTGATCGCAAAGAACAGATCCTGCTCGGGCTACCCTCCAGCCGCCAGCTTTTCTCGCGTTCGGCCACCGAGGTCGAAGCAACCCGGCTTGCCTGCGATGCAGCCCTCACCGAAGGCGTCGGCGTCTGCCTTGCCGGCGGAACGCACCACGCCTTCCGCGAACACGGCGAGGGCTACTGCGTCTTCAACGACATCGCCATCGCGATCCGTGATCTCCAGGACAAACAACCGAACATCAGGATCATGGTTGTCGATACCGACGCCCACCAAGGCAACGGCACCGCCTCCATCCTCGGCGACGACCCGAGGGTTTTCACCTACTCAATCCACGTCGGGAAAAACTACCCGACCAAAAAAATCGCCTCCACGCTGGATGTGGAGACAGTTCGTTACGTCGAAGGTGAGATGTATCTACAACAACTTTTCCAAACCCTCGCGGACTCACTCGACAAGTTTTCCCCCGATCTGGTCATCTGGATCTCAGGCGCGGACAACCACCGCAACGACAGGTTCGGCCAGATGCATCTCTCCCTCAAGGAAATCCAGCGTCGCGATGAAGTCCTGCTCCGGGCGATGATCAAGAACCGCATCCCCGTGGCCATACTCTACGGCGGCGGCTACAACCGACAGCCGGAATTCACCGCCAAGCTCCACCGCAACACCATCGCCACCGCGAAGCGCCTCGCTGCCGAATACAGGGGACTTTGAAGATTGTCTGAAAGTGCAAGGTCTTCTGCTTTCAGGCTTTTAAAGCATCCCCGGCACTCAACCTGCTACCATTTGTCAACCGACTTATGGAAACGAAGAAACTAGGCCTCGCCGTGATGACATCCGGGGGAGACTCCGCCGGAATGAACCCGGCCGTGAAATGCGCGGTCGAATACGCGGCACAGCGCGGCTACGAACCCTACCTCATCTACGACGGACTGAAAGGTCTCATCGCGGGAAAAATCGTCCCGGCCACCAGCGACCTGCTTTCCGGAATCATGCACAAGGGCGGCACCGTCCTCCGCTCTTCCCGCTCCCCCGAGTTTCACGACATCTCCTACCGGCAAAAGGCCTACGACAACCTGAAAGCGAGAGGGATTGAAAGACTGATCGTCATCGGCGGCGACGGGTCGTTCCGCGCACTCAACCAATTTTACGCCGATTTCAAAATCCCCTTCGCCGGCATCCCCGCCACCATCGACAACGACATCGCCGGAACGGATTACTGCCTGGGCGTGGACACCGCGCTGAATGTCATCCGCCAGTCCATAGACTCGATACGCGACACCGCATCCTCCTTTTCCCGCGCCTTCGTAGTCGAAGTCATGGGTCGCCACTGCGGCTACCTCGCCATCACCTCCGCGCTCTCCTGCGGAGCGGAAATTTGCCTGGTCCCCGAGGTGGAATACAACCTCGACACCATAGGCGCACGCATCAAGGCGGAGATCGCCAGCGGCCGCCGCTACGTCATCGCCGTGGTCGCGGAGGGCACGAAAATGGGCGAATACATCACCCGTTTTATCAATGACTCAATCGGCATGGAGGCACGCCTCACGGTCCTCGGCCATGTCCAACGCGGTGGTTCGCCAACCGTCCACGACCGCATCATGGCCTACAAGTTCGCCGTTGCCGCCGTCGATGCGTTGGATGCCGGGCAAACGAATTCGATCATGATATACAAGAACGGCTCCTATGGAGAGCTTCCCATCGACCAGGTGGCGGATACCAAGTATCGGATCGACCCCGCGCTTCTCAAAATGGTAATACCGCTCGCCTGCTGAAAACGAATGGAATTGGCGATAATTTCCTAATCTCAATTCGCGCACAAGCAGGTGATTCTCGAAAAACAACACACCCGCTCCGGCCTAAACCGGAAGCGAGTGTGTTGGTTGCCTCCTACAGAAACCCCGGAAATTTTAATTATCGGTCGTTTTGGGGACGGGCTTCAAACCACCGAAACGAAACCTGAATCCTCTTCCAGCACCTGAATTGACCTTGTCAATGCGTTTGCGAATACCTTGGGGTGCCGCAGCTTTGTCCTGATCGGTATCCCACGGGCCGATCCAGACAATCTCGTTATCGACGTCTCGAACTGTCACTTCGGTGTTTTCTCCACCCGACTTAATTTCGATTGTTCCCTCGTTATCCATCATGCGAATCGTGGAGGATTGTTGCAGTTGAATACCACCCGAACCATTCCGTTCGAATTGAGGAGCGGATTCCATAGCCTGATTCATACGCTCGCGCATCGATCTGAAGGCTTCTTCGAAATGCGCGTCGGGAAACATCCCGCCAGGAACCCCGCCATGGCCGAACGCTTTCCGGTTCTGCTCAAGTAGCCCGCGCAAGCGATCCGCATGTTGCTGTGGAACACCTTCTAGCAACGGCTCCTGATTCAGTTGGGCTACCAGATCCGCTGGGCGTTCACCAATAACCACCTCGACTTTTGCAGGTTTCCCCTTGTGGATAATTTCCAAAGACAAACGGTCACCGACCTTGTGTTGACGCATCAACGAGCTGATCACTTCCGGTCTACCGACGGCGGACCCGTCAATAGTGAGGATGATGTCATTGACAGAAAGCCCTGCTTTTTCGGCAGGACTCCCAGGATAGACCGTGCGGATAATCACTCCGGAACCGGATTCGATATCAAGATGGTCGGCAACCATGTCTGGCAGACTGGCAGTAGCTATTCCGACAAAAGGAACGGGCTTGTCCTGATGTTCGGCGTTCAATTCCACACCTTGCGGCTGATTCAATGCTGCGGGCGGTTGCGCATCGTCAGGCGGCGGCTCAATAGCGTATGCCACGCTGAGCGGACCCACGGAAAAGGCAGCAATGATACCACTAATTGAAATAATTGTGAGTTTTTGCTTCATAATATCCATTTATACTATAAGCGCAGTAGTATCGCAAATTTGTTTCAAAACATCAATCGATCTTCTCGGGAATGATGACGTATTCATCTTGGGGATGTTCGACTTGAACCGTCTCACCATTATCGTTTTTCAGTGTGACGCGATCCATGTAGGTAAACCGCAGGACGCGATGTGGCACATTATTTCCGCGCCAGATGACTCCTTCATCACGGGTATCGCTCAAGTTGCGGTTGTAGCTGGCCGGGGCGAAATTGCTGCTGACCGGAGAAATGATGGCCGTCCCTTCCGCATTCCCACCGGAAATTGAGTTATCATTACCACCGCCATTATTTGGGACCATGAGGGCAGCAATCGATCCAAGGAGAGCCACCGCCGCTGCGGCTGCGACGTTGAAACGGAAAAGCCTCGGGCGCTGGGATTTGCCATTGCCTGCGGCTTTGCCGCCGGATTTGTGAAAGAGCACTATCTTTTCATCCACAGCGAACGGTGTATCACTGATCGCTTGGGCCAGTGCGGAGCCGAGCTCTGCGGAAACTGCGTGCGGTTTGAATTCGCGCAAGCTCTCTTCAAACTGAAGTTCTGCCTCGGAAAGCTCTAGCAACGAACCATCGGTGCAAGCGGCCAGTCGCGACATGAAGTCCTCATCCAACCCGTGCGGGCTGAGGCTTCCGAGTTCTCGCTCGGTAATGGATGGAATTTTCGGCATATGTTCGTTTTCTTCTTGGATGGTACTGGAAAGTTATTGGGAAAGTTGATTTTCAGATCGAAAGGTCGCCACGTCGGCGGGCGGAACCGAGTTCACGCTTCAAGGCTTCAAGTCCATAGCGATACCGGGAGGCCGCTGTGTTTTGAGAAATCCCCAAACTTTCACCAATTTCGGCGAAAGTCCTCTCACCCCAGATCTTCATGACGATGACTTCTGAAAATTTAGAAGGTAGGGTCTTGATAGCATGTTCGAGCTGCCCGCGGACTTCGTCGTCTCCCCCATCGGAATCGAACCAGGGATGAAATGCCTCAAACTGCCCGGCCTCGATATCAGCGGAAACGTTGTCTTCGCGGCGCTTGCGGCGGTCGTCTTTGCGGGAGAGGTCAATCGAAAGCCTGCGGATCGTTGTATAAAGATACGGTTGCCACGCCTCCTGGCCGCCGATGAATTCGCCTGCGCGTATTTTTTCGACCAGTTTCACGATCGCGTCCTGGAGCACGTCCTGAGCGTCTTCGTGGGTTCGGGTTTGATTTCTTGCGAAGAGGAAAAGTTTCGGCGCGTGCTCATCCAGCCACGCCCGCCAGGCTGTCGTCGCCGGGGAACTTTGTTGCGGTGCTTCTGTTGCAGACATGATATAGTCTTAGATAGTGAAGAAAGAGCGTCGATCCGCTATGAATTTGTCTAATAAAGTTCCACGACAGAAGATTAGAGATTGAATACCTAAGAAATCCAAATTATCAACCTCCTATGAATAGTTTCAAGCTAGTCTTGCTGTGCCTGCTCGCCGTGGGTCTTGGCGCGTGCAGAAAGAAATCGGATGCAGTTGCGAAAGAAGTTCGTGAAGCCGGTTACAATATGACGGCCGAAGGGTGGTTCGATGTGATCCGCAGCGATGATGTGCAGGTCATGAAGAAAATGGTTGGTGGTGGTTTTGACGACAAAACAAAGGGCTCCAATGGAATGAACGGTCTGCACATCGCTGCGGAGTCAGGTAGCATCGATGCCGCCGGGTATTTGCTGAACAGGGGGCACTCTGTTGACGTGAAATCATCAGAGGGGAAAACTCCGTTAATGATCGCTGTCTTGGCAGATCGACCTGAAATGGTCAGGTGGTTTTTACGCCAGGGAGCGAACCCGAAATTGAAAGACAATGAAGGCTTCATGGCGCTGATGCTGGCCGTGACCAACGATCGCTCTGACGCTATCGAGGAGCTTGCCACTTACAACAGAGAGGATCTGGATTCCGCAGTCCTGCTGGCTTCGCTGGTAGGACATCCCAAAGTGATCGATACCCTCACGAACTACGGAGCCTCGGTTTATGCCAGGATGGAAGACGGCAGGACTCCGCTCATGCTGGCTGCGCAAAACGGTCACAGCGAGGCGGTCGCGATCCTGATGGATATAGGTGCAAGTCGCTTTGCCACCACGGAAAATGGAGACACCGCCCAGAGTTTTGCAGTCAGTGCCGGTCACGATGAGATTGCGGCGATGATTGAAAAAGGCTTCGGAGGACAGGCCCTGGCTCTGGAATCCGAGGAGGAAGTCGCGGAGGCTATGGAGGTGTATATTGCTGACTTCCAACCCGGATCTGAAGAGCTGGCAGGTGCCGACTCGCTTGCCAGCAACGAAACAGGCGAACCTCTTTCCGGTTCTTCGGCCAGTCCAGGCGGTTATGGCGGAGAAGTAGAAGCCGGTGCGGCTCTTCTGGGAGCGACCGACGTCAACGATTCCGCCCTCTCATCCGCTCCCAGGAAATTTCCTCAGTATGCGGCTGTCACAACTCTGGAGGGAGCACGCGTCTCGAATCCGGTTCAGCAGCAGATTGTCGAGACTCCTTCCGGGGCCGCGCCAACTGTCGATTCACAAGGAGAATTGCCTTTGGTGATGCGTCACTACCGCCAACGCGAACTTCCTGTTGAGGTGAGAAAAATTTCCGGAGATATTGCCTCTCTGCGTCTGGCTGGAATGGAGCCAACTGAAATAGACGTCCGGGCAGGAGAGCCGATCCCGGGATCGAAACTCGTTGTTGTAAGAGTTCACAGCCGTATCGAAACCGGCAAGCTCCAGGACAATCAATCGGTCGAAGTCGGTGTCATCGAGGTCGAGGATCGTGATACCGGCCAACGCCGCGAGTGGATTGCAGGGCGCCCGGCATCAAGCCACGACCCGGTCGCACTGGTGGAGGATGCGATAACAGGCCAACGCTATATTGCTCAGCCAGGTCAGAAATTCTTTTCCGAAGACGGCAGGGAGTTCATTGTAAATGACGTTCGCCCCAGTCAACTTGTGATCGAAGATACGACGAGCGGCGAGGTGAGAACCATCCGGCTGCGTGGCCCGAAAGGATAATCCGCGAATAACCCAACCATGGACGAGGAATTTCAATCCGAAACAAATACGATGGCCGGAAGCGGCACACCGGTCAGGCAATTTTCCATCATGCTGCCCAACCGGGTGGGTGCTCTTGCCTCCTTGGTGAAGCTGCTGCGGGCTTCGTCAATCGAAGTGATCGGCCTGAGCGTGCAAGACTCCCGGGATGCGACGGTCGCGAGACTGATCCTCACCGACACGGATGAAGCGGAGGCGATTTTTTGCGAAAAAGGAATCCCGCACACCATTTGCGAGCTGGTAGTCCTCGCGCTTAAAGAAGCCGGACCCGGATTGCTGCAATGTCTGGATATCCTGATGACCGCCGAGACCAATGTGGATTTCGCCTACGCGATGTTACCCGGTCCCGAAGGGCAGGCGCTTTTGGCCATGCATGTGGAGGATTATGACTTTGCGACTTCGGTTCTCAACCGCAGCGGCTTGAAATTGATGTATGAAGAAGACTTGATTCGTTGAGAATCAGATTCGCCACGGCTGTCACTTCTTGAAAAAGCCGACGAGACATACCACCGCAAAAAGCAGAATACCTGCGACGATCCAGATTGGCGCACCGATTGATGAGTCCATATCCGCATATTTGTTCGATAGTTGATCGGTTTCACTTGGCTCGCTAGTCGTCGATGTTTTCATCGATTCAGGCGTTACCAACTCATCAGCCGTGAGCTGCGGCTTTCCAACCTCACTGCGGAGTGCGGCAACTGCCTCAGGACTGACGGACGGTGCGTCATTGCCGAAACTACTCCGAACGTATGTCAGGACTGCGGCAACCTGCTCGTCGGTTTGATAGGCCATTGGCTGCATTCCACCTGGGAAATCGTATTCCTGACCTTTCACTTTGATTCGCCCAATCAGACCGCGGAGCTGGATGTTGATCAGATTTTCCACCGGACCATTGACCCATTCGGAACCGGCCAGCGGCGGCCCTGCGGCAGTGCCTTCGCCTCGTTGCCCATGGCAGGCACCGCAAACCATATACTGTTGTTTACCGATTTTGATGAAATCCGCATCGGGGGCCGGATTGGAATTCGCTGGAGCTTCTTCAGCACCGTCGATTGACAGGATGATATTGGTAATACTCATACGTATTTTATTTATTCTGGTTTCAGAAGAGTGCCAGGATCGAGCGGCTTAGGATCAGGGAACTTCGCTACCCGCGAAGTTTTATCAAGGCTGGCTAGCCATGCGACGACATCACGCAATTCTGAAGGCTTGAGAAGCAGCCCCATGGGCGGCATCGCCGAAACTGGCGGGGTGAACGAATCGATATCGGACCGCTTGATCAGCCATGTATCCAGTGGTGTGGAAACAACGATATTTTCAGGCGTCTGCTCAATCAGGCTGCCGCCAAGGCTCGCACCGTTCTTGAACGTCACTGATGTGATTCCATATCCAGGTGTGACGACCGCACCCGGATCGACCAATGACTCCAGTAGATAGGCTCTCTCATGGCGGGTCGCGATTCCAGCCAGATTAGGCCCGGCATCCCCACCAGCGGTATGGCCTTTGGTATCGAATTTGTGGCAACGCATGCATTGCCCCGTAGGATGAGACTGGAATAGCGCCGCACCTCTCTCCACACTACCGCCTTCGAGCGCGACATTGAACTTGGCCAATGGATCTCCCGCTTCAGCGAAATACTTTTCATTTACGGCAAGGGCTGCTTTGACTTCCGGCTCCTTCCGGCTATCCGCCGCTTCGAGCAACTCGATGGCACTTGGAGAAACCCCGTTTGCATCACGCAGCTTTTCGAGATGCCTGACAATAAACTGGGCAGAGTCCTTGCCATCGATCTGCCCGAGTATTGTCCAAGCCCGTTGGGCGCGATTGTCGCTACCTGTTTCGATTGCTTTCTCCAAAGCCACGAGCGCGGTCTTCGGGTCTTTTTCTGCAAGTGTCTCCAATGCATTGAGTGCCAGTATATCCGATTCATCATCCGAAATTTTTTCCAAGAAACTCAAGAGACCTGGCTCATCTCGCTCGACATAAAGGGTCAACGCCTTGGATCTCGCTTCCGCGGGAAGCGTTTCATTGGAAATCAGAGCGAGCAACGTTGCCGGATTCAGCCCCGCGACATCAATGTGATATTTTGCGACCAGATCCAAAGCGCCGGTGAGGAGGAAACCATCAGTTTTGAGTAGTTCCGGAAGCGCTGCGATCAGAGCGGGTTTGAGCGTTTCAAGCGAACGGGGTTCCAGCGGATTCCAGTGCCCGGTGACCGGATCGACGGGAAAAGGCTCCTCCCAGTTGGCGACGAGCCGAAGCGCCTCTTCTCTCACCACCTGAGGAAGATCGGGATTGGCAATCACATCTAATATCCTCGATGCGTTTTCCGCGGTGCCTACCCGGTAAGCATCGTTCACGAGGCGGCGGTGCGTGTATGGCGTCCATTCTCGTGCATCGACATCATCCAGCAACTTGGCAGTAAGCGGGCGCAGCGAAACCATGTCCAGATCCCCTATGGCTCGGATCACTTCGTCTTGGACCTCCAGATCCGGGTCGTTAATGAAACGAGCAATTTCGTCGCTCTTCATGCGCCGCAATGCAATCACAGCGGCGAGCCTCACTGCCGCAGATTCATCGCTGGCGAGAGCGCCAATCCGGGAAGGCTCGCTCACCATGTGCTGAAGTGCGAAGACGCCGGCGTGGCGGAGGTAGACATCTTTGTTGTCGTTCCGTTTCAGGAAATCCAAGACCGCTGCGAAATTGTCGATGGCTTTCAATTTCCCGATCGCAATGGCGGCGGCGAAGCTTACTCGCTTGGAATCGTCTTCGAGAAGACCGGCGAGCGGTAATAAGTTTCCGGAAATCGGAGCATCCGCAATCGTGCGCAGGGCTTGGAAACGAATTTCGGGATCAGAATCTCCAAGCAATGGAACAAGCACCGCTGTCGCAGCTTCGCGCAATTCAAGCTTGGGAACCGATGCGAATTCACCTGTGGGGGTGGGGGTGGAACCACGTCGGGCGACGATACCAAGGCCCCACACCCCATGAATTCGCTCGATGAGTTTTTCTGATTCGGTGGCCTTTTTGAAGACATTGATCGCATCCGCCTTTCGCGTCAGCGCGACTTGCGCGCGCAACCTCACCCTGGAGTCAGGATGACTCAAAAGCTCGCCAAGCTCAGCCGACTCCCGTTGGTCGAATCCTTCGGCAATCAATTTCGCCGCTTCGCGGGTTTTCTCCGGCAAATAGAGATTCTCCCCGGCATCCAGCGAGAGCAGTCGCCCGGCGTCATGTGACTTCCAACCGGTCACGAAATCCGTGATGAACACCCGGCCATCGAAGGAGTATTCGACATCGGTCGCCGCGACGCCCCAGTTGAACTTACGGGCATCTTGCATGGCCATCCCCGCACCATCCTGTTCCATCGCGAACGACCAGATACCCGAAACCTCCGCCCCACCCTTGTAGTCGCAGATCAGGAATCGGCCTTTCTCGCTTTCCAAGAAACCCACGCCGGGATGGTAGGTCAAACCCGATGGCCCGGAAGTCAGGTAAGCAGCGGGGGGAAGCATATACGCCGGCTGCACATCATTTTGGAGTTCCCACATTTTCTCGTCCATCCAGCGACTCGGAGGACGTTTATCAAGCCCGATCTGACGGTGGAATGTATGCATCGCCTGGTGCTCCATCTGCCAACCGGAATCTCCGCCCTCAACCAGATAGACAATCCGGGCCGCATCACCTTGGTCCGAATTGTTGTCTACCGTGAAAGCATTGCCAAATTCATCAAACGCGATCTCTTTCGGATTACGCAGTCCGGTGTGCATCAATTCGAAGCCGCTGCCATCCGGCTCAAAGCGGAACACTGCGCCTTCGTTGGGATAATGGTATTTTTCACCACTCTTGGTAGTTGTCGAGAAACCACGGTCTCCTATCGTCCCGTATATCATTCCATCGGGACCGAGTGTGAAGCCGTTCATATCGTGGCCGGAAAGCGAAATCCGCACCCCGAAGCCTTGCTCCACAACCTCGCGTTCATCGGAGACACCGTCACCGTCCACGTCACTAAGTTTGTAGATCTTCGGGATACATGCGAAATACAAAGCCCCGTCGTAATAGAAGATACCCGCTGCGGTTCCATCCAAGACATCGTTGAAACCGTCAGCAAAAACCTTTGATTCATCGATTTTACCGTCCCCGTTGGTGTCCGAAAGACGCCGGATCACCTCTGAAACTTCCGTCATGTATTGATGCGAAAGTTTATTCTCCCACTTTTTATGAAGCGCCCGCCGGTCGCCGGTCGTCTGCGCGGCCAAATCATCCAGATACCAGTAGAGGTGGTTCCGGTCGTCCTCAACCCCGTGGCGGAAACGGTGTGTTTCAGCAACATAGACGTTACCTTTGTCATCAAAAGTCAAAGCCGTGGGGGAGGTAAGCTTTTGCCCGTCGAAGGTCGCTTCGATGTCCAGCAAGCTTCCTTCCGGAATCATGACCCCGGGCATTACCGGGGTCGCGATCAAACCCTCCGCGAACAGCTTACCGTCCTTCGTGGGGCCGGGTAGCTTGGGGTTCGACCAATCACTAAATATCACATGGTCGATTGCAATAAAGCCCCACTTCCCTATCCCCTCGTCGATGGCACGGATCACCGCTTTTTTGCCCTTCAGGTTCGTGACATTCCAAGCGACTTTGGAAAAACGCATACTGTTTGTCCCCACCGACTGTTTGGCGACTTCTCCATCCACCAGGAGCTGGACCGCAGTTTTTCCGGGAGTGTTCCCGCCCGCTATTGAAAAAATGATATAGTCATTCTTAATAGTAAACTCTGGGGAAACAATCGTCCCAACCGACTCGTTGCCGCCATAAACAGATGCGGCAAAAGCATCGTTGGAAAAATTGGAAAATGGCTTCTCCATACCATCGAGTTTCCCGTGAATCGGAGATAGTCCGAAAGCCTTACCAGTCGTTTGCCAATCTCCGAAGCCGTCCCCTTCAAATGTCTGGAATTCCGCAAGGGCCGGACCCGCGCACAGGAACAGAGTGGTTGCAGCGGCTCGAATAACCGGGAGTTGTTTCATGATGGATAAGTGGGGCAGGAAGTTTGAAACCGAAGCCATTGCAATGTTATCCGGCACATGGGAATTGCCAAACGGAAATCGGCTACGGCCCGCGCCCGGCCAAAAAAAGTGCCGCCAGAGAACCGTAGCAATTGTGGACAAACTACCGTTGCTCCGATTAAGGCCTGGCGGGGTTCGCTTGCCACAGCTCCACGGCCCCTGACAGCGCTGAAAAACAAACCCACCAGCGGCGAACCCGCAACACTAAACTCAGCTTTCCCAGCTCTGGGTCCTCAAAGCCTCAGCCGCAGCTCGTGCTTCAGCCTCCTTCTTGCTCTTACCTTTCCCGGAAGCCAGTAACCTTTCCTGCCATATCACCTCAGCCTGGAAGACGCGCCGGTGGTCAGGGCCGTTTTCACCGACGATTCGATAGATCGGGGCCATCGGGTGGATCGCCTGCAGGCACTCCTGGAGTTCACCCTTCGGATTGCGCTCCTCAGGACTCTCGACCATCGCATCGATTTCGGCCTCGAAAAGCCGGAGCACGAATTCCTTCGCCGCATCCTGCCCTGAATCCAGATAAATCGCTCCGATCAGGGATTCAAAAGCATCCGCAAGAGTTGACAGCCTGCGCCTTCCGCCAGTTGCTTCTTCTCCTTTTCCCAGCAAAACATAATCACCCAAATGAATGATCATCGCGAAACGGGCAAGCGCACGGCGTGAAACGACCCGCGATCTCAGCTTCGTGAGATGCCCCTCGGTGGCATCGGGGAAAAGTTTGAATAGCGCCTCGGTAACGACAAGCTGCAGCACCGCATCCCCGAGAAATTCCAGCCGCTGGTTGTCGAAATGCGGTCTTTGCGATTCGTAAGCCAGACTTGGATGAGTCAACGCCTCCGCAAGTAGCAGCGAATTTCTAAATTTATATTGTATCCGGCTTTCCAGCGGTTGCATTCAGGAAGGTCTGTTGATCACTTCTTTCCTCGAACCCGGAAACCTCACCGGAACCGAAGAAAAAAGTGGGGTGATCGACGGGGCTCGAACCCGCGACAACCAGAATCACAATCTGGGGCTCTACCAACTGAGCTACGACCACCGTTATAGGCGGGCGACACGCTTACCGCAGCCGCGCATCATTGCAAAGACAAAAATCGGTTCAATCGATCAAATCTGTTGGGTCTGCCTATCCCCGACCTTTGTCGAGGGTGAACAAGGCGGTCTGATGGCAATTCCGCGCAAGCTTGTTCCTACAGTGGCGGTAGTCGTCAAATCACAAACTTAGTGAACGAGCCATTGGAAACACTGGCCTTCAAGACACGACCCAGCTTTTCGTTGGGAGAATTGACTGAGGCATCGACGGCAGCATAGATGACACCTTGACGCTTTTTGCACCCGGCACGGATCTCGATATCACGGGGCATCAAATTTCATCGAACTCGTTTGATGTCAACCAGGAGTGGTCGCCGGTGTGGTTAGTGGCAACACGATGACCTTCACCCACCCGCTGAATGATTTCCCCGCCTCTGATCTCACCGCGGGCTATCGCTGGTCGAAGGATCTCGCCAGCTTCCATGCCGACGGGCAGGCACATGAAGGCACCACGGTGAGTTTCAGCCAGGGCGACCCTGTGGATGGTGTCGTCACCGTCACGGCGACCATCTCGGGCACGGCGGTGAACCGTTTGTTCGTCGATATCGAGGTGACGCAGGATTGAACCCGCACGCGAGTGCGACATTTTTTCACGACCTATTTCCCATGATTTTGCGGGTAAACAGAGAGACAGCGAACCACCAACGGCTTGAGAATTTCGGGATTTAGAAAGCTGGAATAGATTAAGTAAAATCTTAGTTCTTTCGGTATTAGGAGCACACAAAAAAGGTTGCGTGGAAAAACGGGAAACAATACAACTGCGGCGAACTTGTTTTCACTTCGCGATCTCAAGCCCTCTACTCCTGAATACTCCCTTAGCAAAATAAATTACTACATCTATGAAAATCATCAAAATCATCGCAGCCATATCTCTGGCAGGCCATTCTTACGGCGCTGTTATTCTACAAGATTCTTACGCAGCGGGATCCGCTGGCGGCGCACCTACTGATCTGGGTTCAGGTGTCTTCGGTTATGAGTTCAACTTGAATCCAATTACAGAATTTTCTGCGGCGGGTCATGGTAAATTGATACTAGTTTTCAGTAGCCATGATGGCGCAGCGGGTTCCCCGGCGAATTCAAACAGCTAACGAATACCGGCGGCGGGATTCTTCTGTCAGTGGTTTGATTGGTTGATGGTTCTTAGTAAGGTTCGCCGCCACGCAGGACGTAGCGGACGGACGAGCGTAGCGAGGCCG
>Ga0222650_1000239_pt1 | contig 47860 bp, 48 predicted proteins | sample AntAcemetagen367_FD_179820 | JGI IMG/M metagenome (GOLD analysis project Ga0222650, IMG submission 179820) | Saline water microbial communities from Ace Lake, Antarctica - #367 | ecosystem: Environmental > Aquatic > Non-marine Saline and Alkaline > Saline | place: Antarctica: Ace Lake... | reverse complement strand
TGGAAGTAGGCATCAAATTAAGCGGATCGGCCTCTTTTTCGACACTGGCATCGATCACTACATCGGCGGCGGCGGCGATGGGTGAGTTGATATTACCCACGATGGCGATCACAGGTGACTTAAACTTTTTAAAGAGTGGCAACAGCCGAATCACCTCAGCGGTACTGCCGCTCTTGGACAACACGATGGTAGGATCACCGGGCTGATACACCCCTAGATCGCCATGGATGGCTTCGGCAGCGTGCAGAAAAATAGCGGGCGTGCCGCTGCTGGAAAAAGTGGCCGCCAGCTTGGCACCGATATGGCCGGACTTACCGATACCGCAGACCACCAGCTTACTCGGCGCGGCGAGAATGATGTCGACCGCGGCGGTGAACGAGGCACCCAAGCGCGCGGCGGCCATCTCGATGGCCGCCGCTTCAGCACGCATGGCATCGCGACCAGTTTCCAAACTTTCCTGACTCAAATGGGACATATTCTAAGAAAAGACCGCCTCGTTGCGGAGGCGGTCTTTGGTAAATTTGAAACTTCTATGCTTACATGTAAGCTTAAACGACAGTCAAAGAAGTCTAATAATCTTTAAGCGTGATCAGCCCCCAGAACAGAGAGACATTAGTGCCGTCGAAGTTTTTACGTGAGTAGAGTTCATCGGTAGAGACAGCAAAGGTATTAGGCCCAGTCGGCTTGTAGGATTCAGCATCTATTTTGACGATACCGAGCAGGTTGGCTTCGCGAGGTGCCATTTGAGCGGTGCCACCGTCGCAACCAGTAAATACCAGAGCGGCCGTGAGAAGAGACAGAAGAGCGAGGATCTTGATGCGCATTTTATTTTTATGGGGTTGAATTTAAAGGGACTTTTATGGGAAGATGAGTGCTGTCGACGCGCTTGGCAAGCGGTTTTTGACGATGTTCGAGGAGTCGCTTATTCCTCCTCATCGCCGAGGAGGTCTTCCGCTAGATCCATGTTGGAGTGGACGGCCTTCACATCTTCCAGATCGTCGAGCTTTTCGATCAAATGGAGCACTTTGCGGGCGATCTCCTTGTCCTCGACGGACACTAAAATATTAGGAATGTAGGCCAGCTCGGAGGACTCAGTCTCGATCTCATGGTCGCTGAGAGCTTGTGAGAGCGTGTCATACTCAGTCATGGGGCAAATCACCTCGTAGTGGTCACCCTGATTTTTGATGTCTTCGGCACCGGCTTCGAGCGCTAGATCCATCAGGGCTTCTTCGCTGATCTTGCTGGAATCGATGATCACCTGCCCTTTGCGGTCGAATTGAAAGGCGACCGAACCGACCCCGGCGAGGTTGCCCGCGTTTTTCGTCATCGTGCTACGCACTTCGGAGGCAGACCGGTTTTTGTTATCAGTGGTGATTTCGACGATGATGCCGACGCCGCCAGCACCGTAGCCTTCATAGACGAGCTCTTCGTAAGTGACGCCGGGCAGTTCACCAGTGCCCTTTTGGATGGCACGCTCGACGTTGTCCGAAGGCATATTGGCGGCTTTGGCCTTAGCAATGACCGTGCGCAAGCGCGGATTCGTGGTCGCATCGCCCCCACCGTCGCGCGCAGCCAGCGTGAGGTCTTTACTCAATACGCTGAAAATTTTGCCACGCTTGGCATCTGCCGCGCCTTTAGCTCGTTTAATTGTGGCCCATTTACTGTGTCCTGACATATACTTATTAAATTAAAATTTCGATTATCTACTTTGCCTCATTCCTTTGAACTTATTCCAAGTTTATATGAGAATAATGAAGCCCACACGTAGGAGCTTTTTAGCGGCGGCGGCCTTTGGCCAGTTTCTGGGCGATTAGGAACTGGAGACTACTTTCGAGGCGGTCGATTTCTAGCGGGTCGAGGCCTTCGGCATCTTTGAGGGCTTGCTCGGCGCTGGCTTGGGCGGCTTCGACGGCGGAGAGATCGATCTCGGCTACGTCGATGGCGGCTTCGGTGAGCACGGAAATGGTGTTGCCTAATACCTTAGCGAAGCCGTGGTCGACGGCGATGAATTCGGTGCCCCCTTCTTTGATGACTTTTAACTCACCGGCCACGACTTTAGTGACCATCGGGACGTGGCCTGTCAGGATGCCGGCTTCACCCGTCTCAGTTGGTAAGACGACTTGGATGGCCTCTGTGGTGAGCACCTTGGCGTCGGGTGTGATGATTTCGAGTGTGATCATTTGGTTTAGAGGTCAGAGGTCAGAAAAGCAGCTTTGCTGCCTCAGTCCTTCTTGTTGGCGTCGAAGGCCATGTCGATGTTGCCCTTCATGTAGAGGTCGTTCTCGGCGAGATCGTCGCACTCTCCATTGAGGATCATTTGGAAGCCTTTGATGGTGTCGGCGGTGGAGACATATTCACCGGGGGTGCCGGTGAATACCTCGGCCACGTGGAAGGGCTGAGAGAGGAACTTTTGCACTTTGCGGGCGCGGTAAACTGTCTGTTTATCCTCGGGGGAAAGCTCGTCTAGGCCGAGAATTGCAATGATGTCTTGCAGATCCTTGTAGCGCTGGAGCACGTTTTGCACGCCGCGGGCGCACTGGTAGTGCTCTTCGCCGACGATGGCTGGATCGAGTGCGTTGGAGATCGATGAGAGGGGATCGACCGCAGGGTAGATGCCTAGCTCGGCGATTGAACGCTCTAGCACGATGGTGGAGTCCAAGTGGGCGAAGGTGTTAGCCGGCGCGGGGTCGGTCAAATCATCGGCAGGAACGTAAACGGCTTGGAAGGAGGTGATGGAACCTTTCTTGGTGGAGGTGATGCGCTCTTGAAGGTTACCCATCTCCTGCGAGAGTGTGGGCTGGTAACCCACGGCGGAGGGCGAGCGACCTAGTAGCGCGGATACTTCGGCACCGGCTTGTGAGAAGCGGAAAATGTTATCCACGAACAGCAGCACGTCTTGATTTTTTTCATCGCGAAAATACTCGGCCATGGTGAGGCCGGACAGCGCGACACGCATCCGGGCACCGGGAGGCTCGTTCATCTGGCCGTAAACGAGCGCCACTTTGGACTTACTGATATCTTTTTGGTCGATGACGCCGGCATCGGACATTTCGTGGTAGAGATCATTTCCCTCACGTGAACGCTCACCGACTCCGGCGAATACGGAGTAACCACCGTGCGCCTTAGCGATGTTATTGATCAGCTCCATGATGACAACTGTCTTGCCGACACCGGCACCGCCGAAGGCGCCGACTTTACCACCTTTGGTAAAGGGGCAAATGAGGTCGATAACTTTGATGCCTGTTTCGAGAATCTCGGCGTCGGTGGCTTGATCGATAAGCTCGGGGGGGAGGCGGTGAATCGAGCGGCGCTCGTCGGTGGCGACGGGGCCTTTTTCATCCACGGTATCGCCGGTGACGTTGAAAATGCGCCCGAGGACGGCGTCGCCGACGGGGACGGAGATCGAGGAACCAGTGCCGACCACCTCCATGCCGCGCACGAGGCCATCGGTGGAGGTCATCGCGACGGCGCGCACCATGCCTTGGCCGAGGTGCTGCTGCACTTCGAGAGTGAGATGCTTTTCAGCGTCGCCAATCTTGAAGGTGATGGTGATAGCGTCGAAAATTTCGGGGACGCTGTCTTGTGGAAAGGCTGCGTCGACGACGGCGCCGATGACTTGGACGATTTTACCGTTTTTGCTCATGATGATTTGAAAAGTGGGAAGGTTTGAAGGTGGGAAGGTTTGAAGGTGGGGCAGTTCGAAATCGATTAGTTGGCGCTTGCGGAGGCGGCGATTTCTAGGATTTCCTGGGTGATCGCGGCTTGGCGTGCTTTGTTGTAATCGAGCGTGAGATCGTCGACGAGTGTCGATGCGTTATCGGTAGCGGCCTTCATGGCGACCATGCGCGCGGAGTATTCGGCGGCGCGGCTTTCGAGCAGCAGCTGGTGGATGATGACTTTGACGTAGAGATCGGGCAAATCGGCCAAAATGGCTTGCGGGGATGGCTCAAAGATCATCTCGCGGGTATCGCTGCGCGCCTCTAGCGAGGGGGCGGCGCCGACGCGTTTTTTGATCTGCTCGAGCACTTCGCGCATATCGGTGATCGGCAGCAGCGAGCGGATGATGGGCTCTTGCACCAGCACGTTGACGAAGCTGGGATAAGCGACCTCGATGGTATCGACGGTGCCGTCGAGGTAGGAATCGATGAGTAACTTAAGCATCGGGCGCAGCTCGGCGAACTCGGCCTTGTCGGATACGGTGAATTCGGCAATCAAGCTGCGCTGCGAGCGAGAGATGAACTGGGTGGCTTTGCGCCCGACGGTGATGAATTTGGCAGTGCCTTTGACCTCTTCGATGATCTTGCGGAAGAGATTTGTATTGAGCGGGCCGCAGAGCCCTTTGTCCGTGGAGAGGACTAGGATGCCACGTGTCTTGACCTCGCGCTTCTCGAAGAAGGGGTGCTTGATGCTGGCACCGGCGAGTTCGAGCTTTTCGCCGACGGTGTCGAGCAGATCGGCGAGCAGCAAGGCGTAAGGACGCCCGGCAATGGCGGCGTCCTGCGCGCGCTTCATCTTGGAAGAGGAAACAAGCTGCATCGCACGCGTGATCTGCCGGGTGTTTTTAACCGACTTGATGCGGCGCCGGATGTCGCGAAGATTGGCCATTGTTAAGAATTAAGATTTAAGAAATAAAAAAGGAGAGCGAGTGAACCTAAGACTTAGGCAGTGAAGCTGGTTTTCCACTCTTCTAGGGAAGATTTGAGGGCGGCTTCGGTCTCGTCGCTGATGGCTTTTTCGCTGCGAATGGTGGCCATGATCTTGGCGCCGCGTGTTTCGAGGTACTCGCGGAGGTGGGAAGTCGCTTCGACGATCTTTGCGACGGCGATGGTATCGAAGAAGCCGTTTTGCACCGCCCAGATGAGGGAGGATTGCACTTCGACAGGGATCGGGTTGAAGGCGGTCTGCTTGAACAGCTCGACGACGCGGGCACCGCGCTCAAGCTGCGCTTTGGTTTTGGCATCGAGGTCGGAGCCGAACTGCGCGAAGGCGGCGAGCTCGCGGAACTGCGCGAGTTGCAGCTTGACCTTACCGGCGACTTTTTTGATGGCCTTGATCTGCGCGGCCGAGCCCACACGGGAAACGGAGAGGCCGACCGATACCGCGGGGCGGATGCCTTGATTGAAGAGGTCGGTTTCGAGGAAGACTTGTCCGTCGGTGATCGAGATCACATTGGTCGGGATGTAAGCGGACACGTCGCCCGCTTGGGTCTCGATAATGGGCAGCGCGGTGAGCGAGCCATTACCGTTATCCTCATTCACACGAGCGGAACGCTCTAGTAGGCGCGAGTGGAGGTAGAAGACGTCGCCGGGATAGGCTTCACGGCCGGAGGGGCGCTTGAGAATCAGAGAAATCTGGCGATAAGCGACGGCTTGCTTAGAAAGGTCATCATACACGATGAGGGCATCCATGCCGTTATGCATGAAATACTCGCCCATCGACGCGCCGGAGAACGGGGCAATGTATTGATTGGCAGGATTGTCGCCGGCAGAGGCGCAGACGATGATAGTGTATTCCATGGCGCCGGCTTTTTCCAGCACGTTGATAGTGCGAGCGATGTTGGAATTCTTCTGGCCGATGGCGACGTAGATCGAGTAAACGGGGCGGAAGCCTTCGGGGAAGGTGCCGTCTTCGTTGCGGTGCTGGTTATTGATCTTGGCCTGATTGATGATCGTGTCGATCGCGATGGTGGTCTTACCAGTGGAGCGGTCACCAATGATGAGCTCACGCTGGCCACGGCCGATGGGGATCATCGAGTCGATCGACATGATGCCGGTCTGCATGGGCTGGTCGACTGACTTACGAGGGATGATGCCGGGTGCGACTTGGTCGACCGGGTAGTTCTCGCTGGAGTTGATCGGGCCTTTACCGTCGATGGGGCTGCCGAGGGCGTCGACGACGCGGCCGAGGAGGCCCATGCCGACGGGCACGGAAAGTAGTTTGCCAGAAGTGGAGGCTTCGTCGCCTTCCTTGAGCTTGGAGTAGTCACCCAAGATCACGCAACCGACTTCGTCTGCTTCGAGATTCAGCGCGATGCCGAAGATGCCTTTGCCGAAATCGATCATCTCATTATACATGACGCCGGACAAGCCTTCGAGCTTGGCGACACCATCGGCGATGGAGACGATCTTACCGGTGTTGGATTTGACGGCGCCGGCTTGGAAGCCAGCGATTTCGTTTTCGATTTGTTCGACTATAGAGCTCATAGTTTGGGAAAGTAGGAAAGTATGAAAGTGGGAAAGTGGGAAAGTGGCTTAGTGGACGTTTTCGGCTAGGCGTTGTAGGCGACCGGCTACGGAGGCATCATAGACATCGTCGCCGACGCGTACGCGCACACCGGCGATCAGGGAGGCGTCTTGCTCGACGACAGCTGTAATGGGGCGCCCGTAAACTTGTGTGAACTTGGCCTCGATCGCTTTGAGCGCATCGCCACTCAGGCTGGCGGGCGTGGAGACGACGGCTGTTTGCAGCGCGATTTCGCGGCGCAGGTAGCCGAGGTAAGCTTTGAGGACGGCGAGGTATTGGCGATGGCCGACTTGCTTGAAACCTGCGAGCACTTCGCTGACTCTGGCATCGGTCACGACGCCACCGTCTTTAGATAGCTCGACGAGCTTCTTGGCTAAGTGAGTAATCTTTTTATCGCGTCTCATCTGAATAAAAAAGGCGTCGGCTTAGCTATGAGCGCCCGCCAATTCTTTGGCAGCGGAATCGGAGAATGTTTGCTTTTCAGCATCGGAAAGATCGCGGGAGAGCACTTTGGAGGAAGTCGCTACCACGAGGCGAGCCACTTCTTGGCGCACGTCGGAGAGCATCTTCTGGCGCTCCAGCTCGGTGGCTTCGCTGGCTTTGCGGATAATAGCTTCGGCTTGGGCGGCGGCTTCTTGCGTCTTTTTCTCGATCATCTCTTTGGATTGTTCGCGAGACTCAGAAAGGATGCGTTGGGCTTCGATGGCGGCCTCTTTGATCTTTTCGGCGCGTTCGCGCTCGGCTTCGGCGAGTTGGGTCTTCATCTCTTCAGCATACTGCAGGCCATCGGCGATCTTCTGCTGGCGCTCGTCGAGGGTGGCGACCACTGGCTTGACGGCAAATTTGTAAAGCACGAAGGCGACTAGGCAAAAGTTAACCATCTGCGCGAAAAGTGTCGACCAAGTGACGCCAAACTTGTCGGTGATGTCGGTCAGCTTGTTACCCTCATCAGGGTAGTCTCCGGAGGCGATCTCCCCAGCAGCTTGCGCGACTGCGACGGTGGCATCCTCTGGCGCAGAGAACAGGCTCAAAGGTAGAGTCAGGGCGAGGAGCAGGAAAAGGGAGAGTGCCTTCATGGTGAGCAAAGTGCGTTCGGAAAAAAAAGTCAGAAAATATGCCGACGACTCCGATGGGGAGCCGTCGGCAAAATTTAAGAAAACAGCTTAGCCAAGGAAGATGGCGAAGAAGACGATCGCTTCGGCGAAGGCCATGGCGATAATCGATTGAACGAGCACCTTGGGGGCGGACTCGGGATTGCGACCGACGGACTCACAGGCCTTCATGCCGATCAAGCCAATGGCGAAGGGCACGGCGATCGCGGCTGCGACGATGTTAAGATTTCCGGTGATTTCTGCTAGTATGTTGAACATGTCTTTTATTTTGTGTTTAGGTTTATTCGATGCCGCCCACGTTTAATCTCACATGGTCTCGGCAATGAAAGTGTAGAAATTAAGTTCTAGTGTGCGTGGTCTTCTTCGTGATTAGTCATCAACCCGATGTAGATGGCCACTAGGAGGGTGAAAATGAGCGCTTGGACGACGCCGACCAGCACTTCGTAGAAGTAGAAAGGCACCGGCACGATGTAAGGGATCAAGCCCGTCATACTGGCCAGCAAGTTTTCGCCACCGAAGACGTTCCCGTAAAGACGGAACGAGAGCGAGACCGGGCGGAAGGCGATCGAAATGATTTCGATAAAACCGACCAAAATGAAAATAGGCATCAGCAACAAGTAGATCGCCTTGGGCGTTTCTTTCTTATCCGCTTTATTACCGAAGAGTTCCCAGATAAAAAACCTAGGTCCGGCCACTTTCAGACTGACGAAGAGCCACACCATCATAGCAACCAGCGCCATGCCAAAGGTCGAATTCAAATCCGAATTTGCTGGGCGCATCCAATACTTGAGCTCGCCAGATTCGGTAATCGTCCCGAAGACGCCGACTCCAGGCAGTAGGCCGCTCCAGTTATGCAGCAGGATAAAAATAAAGAAGCCGATCAAAACCGGAAAAGCCAAAGGAAAGGCCTTCCTGCCGACGATCGGCTCTAGCAGCCCTTTCAGCGCGTCCACTAAGTTTTCGATCACGGCCTGCCCCTTTCCTGGAATCAACTTAGGCGTGCCGATGCTGAGACGAATAATTATGATGAAAACAATCGAAATCACCCAAGTAGTGACCATCGAATTCGTCACGGGTAGCCCAAAAATCTCTGTCAACTTATAGGCCGACGGACTGACTCCATCGGCGGCATTTAGCGCAGAAGCAGTCAAAAAGAGAGCGGGAGTTGAGAGTAGTAGCTTGTTCACGACGAACTAAATGTATAAAATGAAAGCCGTAGCCAGTGCTACAGGGAAGCGAATGTGATGGAGACCCATTCTCAGGGCGTCAACCCCTGATTTGCGATAAAATGTCCACGATTAGTCAACCTTATAGCCGATATAAACTGGATCGATTCTTCTAACCTTGCCAGCGCCCGAAAATTGGTAAAATTCAGCGCTATGGCCGAGCTCACAAATCTCACCGACCGCCTCTCCCACCTCCGCGACCGCAAAGGTGGCTCACCTATCGTGCAAGGAGGCAGCCGCGAACCCCGCCACGACGCACCGCGCTCGGCGAAAAAACCTCGCCCACGCTCACCTGAGCGTCGATTTGCCAACGATTATTTCATGGTGTTTGTTTATGCACTGCTCAGTATCGCGCTGTTGACGCAGCTTGTGCTGATTGTGAGCTTGGATATATTGTAGAGCCGCGACTTGGCAGGCTCTTGCCTCTTCCGCGAAAAATGGTTCGACCTCCGAACTTTAAGTTTCATCTTCCACACCCAGTGTGAATCCCATGAACATCCAGCCTTCCAAATCCGAATTTGCCAAACTGACTTCCAAGGGCAACAGCATTCCAATCTACATGGATCTCACGGCAGATTGCGAAACCCCGCTCGGCGCATATTCCAAAATCCGCCACGATGGCCCGGCGTTTCTCTTCGAGTCTATCGTCGGTGGCGAGCGCATCAGCCGCTTTTCCTTTCTTGGAGCAAATCCGCGCAAGATTTTCCGTGTCTTTGAGAGTGAGACCTCGATCCAGCACAAAGACGGCAGCATCGAGACCGTGCCCACGCCCGCCGATCCGCTTAAGTTGATCGAAGCGGAGATGGCTACCTATCACCCCGTCGAAATGCCGGACATGCCCCACTTCTCAGGAGGTGCCGTTGGCTTCGTCGGCCATGAGTTTATTCACAGTATCGAGCCGACCGTTCCCAAACCGAGCGAAAACCCGCTCGCAGTGCCGATTCTTTACTATTTAATCACCGATTCAGTGCTTATTTTTGACCATGTGCGCCAAGTTTTGCGTATTTGCGTGTATGCTCACACGGGCGCAGGTGATACTGAGGAAGCCGACGCAGCTTACGAACAAGCAGTCGCTGAAATTGAGCGTATTTACTATTTACTAGAGCAGCAACGCCCCTTTGGGCACCGCCCCATTAGCGAGCCAGGCGAAGTGACTGTGCCAGCGGGTAATTTCACCGAAGAACGTTTCAAAGCAGCCGTCGCCCAAGTGAAGGAATACGTGCGCGCAGGCGACGTCATTCAAACCGTTCTATCGCAACGCTTTGAGAAAGAATTTAAGCCCCAGCCAATCGATCTTTATCGCGCTCTGCGCACAGTGAATCCTTCGCCCTATATGTTTCTGATGGAAGACCCTGAATTTGCCGTCGTCGGTGCCTCGCCCGAGGTGCATGTGCGGCTCACTGGCGACCAAGTCGAGATCCGCCCCATCGCTGGCACACGGCACCGCGGCAAGACCGAGGCCGAAGACCTCGCACTGGAGCAAGATCTGCTCGCCGACGAGAAAGAAAAGGCCGAACATCTGATGCTGGTTGACCTCGCCCGCAACGACATCGGGCGCGTGTGCCAATATGGCACGATCAAGGTGCATGACTACATGTCGATTGAACGTTATTCACATGTTATGCACATCGTCTCGCAGGTAGTAGGCAAGATACGTCCCGAGTGCTCGGCCTACGACCTGATGCGGGCCACTTTTCCTGCTGGCACCCTCAGCGGTGCGCCTAAGGTCCGCGCCCTGCAGATTATCGCTGAGCTTGAACAGAGCCAGCGCGGCGTTTATGGCGGTGCCCTCGGCTATTTCGGCTATGGCGGCAACCACGACTCCTGCATCGGCATCCGCACCGCAGTGATCAAAAACGGCAAGATCTACATCCAGTCCGGCGCTGGCATTGTGGCCGACTCCGTGCCCGAGAGCGAGTTCATGGAGACCGTTAATAAAGCGAAGGGGATGCTGAAAGCAGTAGCTCTAGCAGAGAATATGTTCGGCTTCTAAGTAGAAGCGACACTCTTGTCGCTTTATTGGAGCCTCGATCGAGCCGAAAATCTACGATCACCAAGATGCTAACAACGAAACACACTCTTTGCCAAACGAAAGCAACTGGATGATTTGGCTTCAACAAATTACCGCGCACCAATAAAGCGACAAGAGTGTCGCTTTTACGATCACCAAGATGCTAACAAGGAAACACACTCTTTGCCAAACGAAAGCAACTGGATGATTTGGCTTCAACAAATTACCGCGCACCAATAAAGCGACAAGAGTGTCGCTTCTACGATCAGCGACGTTTTTTTGTAAGACTGGCATCAAAATTGCGATAAGTATTAGAACTTAGAAGAAGTCTCTGAGTTCTATACATCATAACCAGTGGCATTGACCACTCAACCGACGCAAAAGCATGGCACAGACAGCATACAAAAACCGCATTTCCCGCTCACAGGAACCTCGGCTATCCGCCGTACCCCGCGCTATGACTGACGAAGCGGAGGCCGTCACTGATGTTCGAGAACTCCCTTCCAACGATCGCAACGTCATGCGCACCTACATGCAGGAGATCAGCAAGACACCCCTCCTCAGTAAGCAAGAGGAAATTGACCTTGCAGAACGCATTAAGGCGGGTGACAAATCTGCACGAGACCACATGATCTCGGCTAACTTGCGGCTAGTCGTCAAAATAGCTTACGATTATAATAACTTCGGCCTGCCGTTGCTCGACTTGATCAGTGAAGGCAATATCGGCCTCGTCAAAGCAGTCGAGCGCTTCGACCCCTCCAAGGGCGGCAAACTCAGCACCTATGCCGCGTGGTGGATCAAGCAATCGATCAAGCGCGCACTCGCCAACCAGAGTAAAACCATCCGCCTGCCCGTGCACCTCGTTGACCGCATCGCAAAAATGCGTAAAGTGACTGCCCAACTCGCTGACGAACTTGACCGCGAGCCAAGCGACGAAGAAATCGCTTACTTGATGGACATGCCAGTCAACAAGGTCGCGCACCTCAAGTCCGTCAGCATCCGCCCCGCATCGCTCGACGCCCCTGTCGGTGAAGATGGCGAGACGACCTTTGGCGAACTCGTCGGCGACGAAAACGAAGCCACTCCACTTGAAAATTTACAGGAAAAGTCCGTAAGTCAGGATATCAAGTCTGTCATCGGCCGACTTGAAGACCGCGAGGCTGAAATCATTCAACTGCGCTTCGGACTCGACGGCAACCACCCACTCACGCTGGAGGAAGTCGGCGAGCGTTTCGCAATCACCCGTGAGCGCGTGCGCCAGATTCAAAATATCGCAATCCACAAGATGCGCCGCTTGATGACTGACAACGAGCGCCAACGCTCGAAAGAAGAAGTGCAAGAAGAACGTATCGAGCAAGAAAAGATGAGAGTGCTACAAGAATTTTTCGCAGAACAGGCTGTGACCTAGTTTCTCGAGAACAACTGTTGTTTGTTAGAGGATGCCCTCCGCGCGGAAACGCCGGGGGGCATTTTTTTTTGCTAACGATGTTTTCTGAGCGTCGAAATTACGATATACAGCCCGAGCAATCCAGAAAACAAGAAGCCAAGGATGCCGATCGCGGGGTAGCCCCAAAGCAGCGGCTCCACACCAGTGGTGATGACCAATGAAGAACCGATCAACAGCGACCCGATAATGATACCGACAGTCAGACGGTTCATAGAAGAGTTGAAAGTCTCTTCCATATTTTCCGTGCCGGTGTGGTGGAAGTTTAGCTGCAGCTCTTCGTCTTCGATCCGCTGCAAGATGCGCTGCAAGTTTTCGGGGATGTGCTGCGCACTGCGCAACATATTCAGCATCGGGAAGAGCGTCTGCCGCTGGATACCAGAAAAGCTCCAGCGCTCTTTGTTCAGCTTTTCCAAATACGGGCGTGCCACTTCTTGGATGTTGAAGTCTGGATCAAGCATGCGTGCCGTTTCTTCCACGCACAGGATCGACTTTGAGAGCAGCGCGTAGTCGCCCGGCACTTCAATGCCATTACTGCCGAAGAGGTAGAGCATTTCCAAGCCGACGGTGCCAATCTTTGTGCCAGACGGGCCAAACTTGCGGTGCTTGTTGAGCAGAAAGGTGATTTCTTTTTCTAAACGGCGGCGATCTACGCGGCGGTTATCCACCGCCATTTGCTCGGCCACACGAATCACCTTGTCCGCATCGCGGCTAGTGATCGCGGCAAACAAATCAGCCAGATGGTAACGCATTTGCAGCGTGATTTGCCCCGCCTGCCCCCAGTCGATAAAGCAGATGCGTTGATCGGCAGTGACCAGCATATTGCCCGGGTGCGGGTCGGCGTGGAAGAAGCCCGTCCCCACGATTTGGTGGAAGATTGATTCGCCACCGAGACGTGCCAATGCCTTGGCTTCCTCTGGCAGCAAGGTAACTTTGTCGGGCGCAAAGCCCTCGATCCATTCGGTAACGAGCACGCGGCGCGAAGTGAGCTCGCGGAAAACGCGTGGCGCGTAAACTTTGGGCTGGCCGACATTGAGCGCGATAAAAATTTCGGCATTGTCGGCCTCGTTACGATAGTCGAGCTCTTCGTGTAAGCGCAGCTCAGCCTCGCGCAAGAGCAAGGGCAGATTATACGGGCGGAGTTCTTCAATGCGGGCATGCAGTTGCTTGGCAAACCAACCCATGATCTCCATGTCTGCCGAAATCTTTTTATGAATCTCGGAGCGCTGAATTTTAACGGCGACCTGCTCACCCGTAGAAATCAGTTTGGCACGATAGACCTGCCCCAGCGAACCAGCAGCAATCGCCTCAGAATCAAACTCAGCAAAGACCTCCTCCAACTCGCGCCCCAATTCCTTGAGCGCAACGGGTTTGATCTTTTCAAAGGGCTGCGTCTCGACCTCACTGCGTAGCTTCTTCAGCTCCATCACCAGCGGTTCCGGCAGCCGATCGGGGCGCGTGCTGAGAATCTGCCCAAACTTAACAAAGATCGGCCCCAGTTCCTCGCAAGCATTGCGCACCCGCTCATAAGCCGTGAGGTGTGTGACTTTCTTACGCACCAAGTTTTTGAGCAAAAACTGCGGTGTATCCAGCTGGAGCAGCAAATCCTCAAAACCCCAACGCACAAGAATCGCCACGATTTCAGGCGCGCGGACGGCGTTGGCTAGGTAGTTGAAAGGTTTCATTGGACGCCTTTGGCGAGTGGGAAGGTTTGAAAACTACGGCTTTAACTTTTCGTATTCTTCCAAGATTTCAGCTATATCAGATTGAGCTGAATTACGTATGATGAGCTCGGAACTCACAAAAGTTCCTTAAGATTCGTTTTAAGCTGCGACCAAGGCACTCCTTCCTCAGGTGCCTCCAAAAAAGCTTCGTACTGCGAGTCCAGCAGTTGAATTTGATCTTCGCACAGGGGACTGGCTTCAATATTTTCTGATAAATCTTCGCACAACTCATTCATTAAAAGAATTTTTTCTGATCTAGAGAGTGTTTTAATATTATCGGCGAGCATATGGTTTATGATGTGGTCATTGCTGTCAGAGGCAATTCCTTTCGATGATCCCTGCCGATTGCGGGAGCCAATTCGGATGTAATGGCTGTGAACCAAGAGGGCGCGGGCGGCCTATCAGTCTTCGCGTTGCTACGCCTTGACAGGCGTGAAGCCCCTACAAAGGGTCCAAAGGGTCTGCCAAAGGCGCTCAGTCCTCGTTGGGAAACTCTTTATGTAGCTTCCCTTCGAGCGCGGTCACGCGGGCGGCGAGGGCATCGTACTGATCCTTCGTCACTACGTTTGCGCGGTGCAACATGTCGTTGAAGAGCTTGCTGGCCTCGACTTTGGCCTTCTCAGTTTCTACACGGCCTCCCTCGACGATCTTATCCGACATCGCGGATGCCTCATCTTTGGTTAATTTGCCCTTTTCCACCAATTCATCGAGTGATTCCAGAATTTTATCCTTCGTCACGACGGCCATGCCGATGCCGGCAAACATTGTTTTTTTAACTAGATCGATCATAGGTGTTTAAACATAGGCCAATCCTAGCAGAAATACAAGGGCACAAAGTGAGTTAAGCGAAGGCATTTGAATCGACGGGGCGGGGCTCCAACTTACTCAGATGTCTTGGGCTCGGCAGTCTTCACAAGTGAAGCCCCGACGCGGAGGCCGACGCACCTCGCCAGAGCGCGGCCTCGTTGGCGTGGCCGTGCTCGACTAAGCTTTGCTCGATCTGCTGGAAGGTGGGCTCTTTCACGGCTTGCGCGACATCTCCGGGCAACTCGGGCTTGGCGGTGCGAATGAGCGCCCAGACAGCCCATGCGCGGGCGCGGCGCAGCGCTTCGCGCTCGCCACGCAGGCGGGTGGCTTGGTGCTGGAAGCTGATACGGGGGTTGCCAGGGAAGGCCTCACTGGGGTGCTGCGCCACAATCCAGTGCAAGGCTTGGTAGGGCAGCGGCCATTCTTGCAAAACTGCCGCGCCCTCTGGCACGTCGGCGTAAAGTGCGCGAGTGATGGCTAAGATCGCCCGCCCGGCATGCCCGCCCTGCCAGAGGCAGTGACCGTAACGCAAGGCGGTGTGGTAAAACAATTCGGGATCGCCACCGCGCAGATCGGTGAGACTGCGGTAGGTCATGCCAGACTCAGACTCAGGCAGGTAGGGGCAGTGTGGAATAGGCATCATCTCGTGGTGTTGAATTGAAATAGACCGTGGCCTGTCCGCAAGGAGGTTGTTTCAAAATGACCAAATCGTTACCGATTCGGCTACAAATGACCAAATCGTTACCGATTCGGCTACAAATGACCAAATCGTTACCGATTCGGCTACCAATTGGATAAATGTAGCCGAAAGCGTGAGCTATTGGTATGTTTGGATAGCGAAGTCACCATGATTTTCTATTTTGAGACAAGCTCCTTGTTGACACCCCACGACTTAGACTCTGCTGGCGTCCGCGAGCGGACATAATATGCTTTTTACGCAGCGTCGGCGGAGGAGTCGTTCGATTCCAGCTCGGGCGTTTCTTCCAGTTTTCCAGCGGCTTCAGCGGCTTTGTGAAAATGTAGCTTAGGCTTTGCGCGACCTTCGACGACAGCGCGGTTGATCACTACTTTTTCGACATTTTCAGTCTGCGGTAGCTCATACATCACATCGAGCATAATGCGCTCCATAATGGAGCGTAAAGCGCGGGCACCGGTCTTGAGCTCGATGGCTTTTTCGGCGATGGCGGCGATGGCATCGCGGGTAAAGTGCAGATCGGCACCTTCCATCGAAAAGAGCTTACTGTATTGTTTGACCAAGGAGTTCTTGGTGTTTTGTAAAATATGCTCCAGGTCGGAGCGGCTGAGCTCATCGAGCACGGCAACCATGGGCAGACGACCGATAAACTCGGGAATCATGCCGAAGTGGATGAGGTCTTCGGGCTGGGTCTCGCGCAGTAGCTCGCTGATGGGGACTTCGTTTTGGTGGCGGTTACGCTCAGTATCGAAGCCCATCGCCTTGGAGCCGACACGGCTCTGCACGATCTTATCGAGGCCGACGAATGCACCGCCACAGATGAAGAGAATATTGGAAGTGTCGAGCTGGATGTACTCTTGGTTGGGGTGCTTGCGCCCGCCTTGGGGTGGCACGTTGCACACGGTGCCTTCGAGAATCTTCAGTAGTGCTTGTTGCACGCCCTCGCCCGAAACGTCGCGGGTGATGGAGACGTTGTCCGTCTTGCGACCGATCTTATCAATTTCGTCGACGTAAATGATGCCGCACTCGGCTTTTTTTACATCGTACTCAGCGGACTGAAGCAGGCGCAGGACGATGTTTTCCACGTCCTCTCCGACGTAGCCGGCCTCGGTCAAAGTGGTGGCGTCGGCAATGGCGAAGGGCACATCAAGCATTTTGGCCATGGTGCGCGCGAGCAGCGTCTTACCACTACCGGTGGGGCCGAGCAGGAGGATGTTACTCTTCTCGATCTGCACATCGTCGTACTTACTGTCGAGATCGGCGAAATCGGATGTCTGATCGCCCATCGATTCGGAGCGTAGGCGCTTGTAGTGATTGTAAACGGCGACGGCGAGGGCGCGTTTGGCGTAGTCTTGGCTGATGACGTGCTCGTCGAGCGCACCGGTGATCTGCGCAGGCTTGAGCAGATTGAAACGGTTGCCAGCTTTGACTCCCTTCTTAGGCTTGGCGGCTTCGCCGGCATCAGAAAGCTCGCGGTCGATGATGGTCTTGCACACAGAAACGCATGAATCGCAGATGTGCACGCCAGCAGGGCCGGCGATCATTTTACGAACTTCGTTTTGTGCTTTTCCGCAAAAGGAGCAGAATGTCATCCGAGTGGATTTAGCCATAATTTAAAAAGGTTGGGGGTTTTCAGTGATCAATCAATACTTAACATTAATTGAAAAGGCAATCGGCGAAGAATCGGTCGCGACCAACCGATCACGACCAACTGATCGCGACTAATTGATCATAACGAACCGATCATAACGAACCGATCGCGACGTATCGATCAGCCGATAGGTTTAGCTTCGATCACCTTATCGACGATACCATAGGCCAGCGCATCTTGGGCTGTGAGGTAAAAATCGCGGTCAGAATCGTTGGCGATTTCTTCGGGTGTCTTGTTAGTGTGGCTGGAAATAAGCTCGTTCATCCGTGCGCGCCAGCGAAGGATCTCGCGAGCAGCGATGGTGATATCCGAAGTCTGGCCAGTGGCACCGCCGGTGGGCTGGTGCATCATGACGCGGCTATTAGGAAGTGCGTAGCGCTTGCCTTTTGTGCCCGCGGCGAGGAGCAGGGTCGCCATGCTGGCGGCTTGGCCGACGCAGTAGGTCACGGTGTCGCACTGGAGGAAGTTCATCGTGTCGTAAATGGCCATGCCATCGGTCACGCTGCCACCAGGGGAGTTGATGTAGAGGCTGATATCCTTCTTAGGATCTTCCATCTGGAGGAAGAGCATCTGGGCGATCACGGCGTTGGCGACGAAGTCATTAATCGGAGTGCCGATAAAGATGATACGGTCGCGCAAGAGGCGGCTGTAGATATCCCAAGCGCGCTCAGTGCGGCCTTCGCGTTCATAGACAGTTGGAAGTGGTACGTAGCTCACAGTTTTTAATTTGGTATAAGTTGGTTTCTAAATAAGTTGATCAGAAGGCGCACAGCCTACAGGCCAAGCGCCGAATATCAAATGCTTTTAAGGATTCGTTCTTTCAACAGGTGGTTGCAGTGTTAAAAAGAGAGACTACTCGCTGGGCTCGGCAGTCTCGCGCTCGGCTGTTTCGAGGAGGCGATCAATGGTTTTGCCTAGGATGATGTCGCGGCGCATTTGATTCACGCGGTTTTGATCCTTACGGAGCTCCTTGACCAGCTTGTCGGGGCTTTGCCCGGACTGCTGCGCCTGCATCATAATAATGCGGCTGAAGTCTTCGTTCTCGACCTTAATCTTTTCCTTCTCGGCGATCTTGGTTAGGATGAGGCGAGACTTGAGGCGGTCGTGGGCGGCCTTGCTGGCACCTTCGTGGAGAGAATCTTTGTGCTTTTCGAACTCTTCGGCGGAGACGCCTTGCTGCATGTTACGCTGCATGAAGTCGCGCAGGACGGCATCGGTCTCGCTTTCGATGCCGCTCTCGGGGATCGGGAAATCGACTGCTTTGATCAGCGCTTCGGTGATTTGCTGGCGCTCGGCGTTGGCGTTTTGCTGCTTCTTTTGGGTCTCGATGTTTTCAGAGATCTTAGTGCGTAGCTCGGCCTCGTCAGCGACTTGCAGGCTCTTGAAGAAAGCGTCGTCCATCTCGGGCATCACTTTTTCGCGCACTTCCTTAGCCTCGACGCTGTAAACGGCAGTCTTACCAGCGAGGGCTTCGGGCTTGAAATCTTCGGGGAACTCCATGGAAACTTCCTTGGTATCGCCCGCCTTCATGCCGATCAAGCCATCGACGACTGCGCGCACGCCGGGAGCGTCTTCGGAGCCGGCTTCTTCCCAAGTACTTTTCTGGGTGCCAAACATCGGGGAATCAGGCACTAGTTCGGCCACCAGCTCTTCGCCAATTTTGCCCTCGTAGCTGCACTGCACGTAATCGCCCTTCTCGGCTGCCTTTTCGGCTACATTGAACTCGGCGCGTTGGCTGAGGATCTGATCAAACATCTTGGTGACTTCGTCTTCGCCCGCTGCGGTGGGTATGTTGGTGACTTTGAGGCCTTCGTAAACAGGAAGCTCGAATGCGGGAATCACATCGACCGTGAAAGTGATGGTGGCGTCTTTGCCTGCGGCGAGCGGTGCCTCTTTGAGCGCGCCCTCGTCTAGCTCGACGATAGTGAATACTTCGAAGTCAGCCTTGGCGACGCCTTCTTCATGCGCGGAGCCGACGATCTTACGCTTGAGCTCTTGCTGGATGTCTTTCGCGAAACGAGTGCGCACCATATCCGCAGGAGCTTTACCGGGACGGAAACCAGGGATCTTGGCTTGCCGCTGAAAGTCCTTGATGAGTTTTGCTTCTTGCTCGGCCACTTCTTCGGAAGTGATCGTTACGGCGATCGTTTTGCGGGTCGGGTTGATTTCTTGTACGTCGGTTTTCACGGTGTGTATTGGATGTTTAAATGAGTCGGCGAGTCAGTACGCCGCACTTGAAAAAGCGGGTGAATAAAGGGTATAGGCATTTTACGGTCAATGCCTATAAATTCTAATTATTCCTTCGACGGCGCGGCGGCCACATAGAGCAGCACCAGCAGATTGACGCCTGGAATGAGAAAAAGGAGCGTCCAATAAGCGGGCTTGCCCATATCGCGCAAGCGCTTGAGTAGCTGCATCAGCCCCGCCAACGCGCAGATCAGGGCGACTACGATACCGATAAAAGCGCCGAGCTGGCTGTAACTGCCGTGGTGCCAGTGGTTAAAATAGTCGATCGCCACCTTGGTCATACACAGTGCGAACACCACTAGCAGCAAGATGCGAACAATAAATACAAAACGGCCAATGCGGCCTTCAGAGCTGATAAAAGTGTCTTTCATAGTAGAGAATAGTCGTCGTTACGGGCAGTTGTTTACGAATGCATCAAGGATCGCAATAAAAACCGTGCGCCCATGCGAAGCGATCCGCCATTCCGCAAGCTCATGGTGAATACGCCATCGAAACGAAGCAAAAGCTCACGCTTTCGGCTACATTTACTAGAATTGTAGCTTGGTCATTCCAAGTTTATTCACATTCACTCTTTGTTTCATCTTCTCTCCGCTTAGCGGCCACTCAGCGCGAAGCGCAGCCCTATGTCTTGGATCGTCCTCAGTATCTTTTCTGCACTTTTGCTTGGTTTCTACGATCTGGCTAAAAAACATGCGCTGCGTGACAACGCGGTGCTGCCCGTGCTGTTCTTCGGGATCGTGACCAGCGCTGTCGTGTGGCTGCCCTTTGTACTGTGGTCGCACATCGCCCCCGAGACTTACCCATCGGCGCGTTTTTTAGTGCAACCGCTAGCGGGGCACGAGCATGTGCTCCTCTTTCTCAAATCGGCACTGGTGGCTGGCTCGTGGATCTTCGGCTACTTTGCGCTGAAGAATCTGCCGCTCTCCATCGCGGGGCCGATCCGCGCGACCGGCCCACTCTGGACGATCCTGCTGGCAGTCTTGCTGATGGGCGAGAGTCCCAGCGGCTGGCAGTGGGTCGGCATCGCCGTAGTGCTGAGTTCTTTTTACGCCTTTTCCTTCGTGGGTAAGCTGGAGGGCATCCATTTCACTCGCGATAAATGGATCGGCTACATGCTGGCGGCTACTCTGATCGGTGCCTGCAGCGCGATCTACGATAAGTTTCTGCTACAAACCGCGCTGCTAGAGCCAGCCACGGTGCAAGCATGGTTCTCGCTTTATCTGGTGGTGGTCATGCTCCCCTTCTACTTGCTGTGGCTGCGCGGCGCTTGGCCACGCGGGCACTTCGATTGGCGCTGGTCGATCCCGCTCATCGGCCTACTGCTGCTCTCGGCAGATTTTCTCTACTTCACCGCCATCGCACAAGAAGACGCCCTGATCGCAGTGATCTCACCGATCCGGCGCGCCGCAGTCGTGGTCACCTTCCTCGGAGGCATTTACCTGCATAAGGAAGTCAACTTCCGCCCGAAGCTATACTGCATCATCGGCCTGCTGATCGGGATCGTGCTACTCAAACTGGGCACTGGCTGATCTACCGTGCCCGCCTCAAAAGCTGACCTGCCGTAGCTCTTGCGAGAAATAGTCGCGCAGACTATCGGCTCGATAAAAGCGCTCTTTAAAGAAATTCACCGTTAGCGCCTTTTCCGTATTTTGCCGATCCGTAATCAGCTCGCTCTGCAAGTTGTTCATGAAACGCTCTAGCTTCATTATATTATTAGCAGAGCCAGTGCCGCGCTTCCAACTAAAGCCATCCAAATGCTCGAATAAATAACCCAGCGACTCGTGCGAACTGTAACCAGTCATAATGGTGCGCTCATGTTTCAACATGTAAATCGTGCGCGCTAGAATCTGCGTCCTCTCCTCGAAGCGGGCGTAGAGTTCGCCTTGCTGGAAGAGCTCTTTGAGCGTCAGCCGCTGCCAGCTGATCTCACCATCTAAGCGAAAACCAAAACGCCGAATATCCGCTAGCTCGGAGTCTGCCGTCCACTTATCCTTATCACTGAGATCCCGCATATGGGAAACCACCCCGATCACAGTGCCCAGCGCATCATGCAAAATGGGACTACCACTATTGCCCGCTACAAACTTGGCTGAGATTTCGATTTCGCGCGGGCCGATGCCATCGATAGCTCCCTCTAGCCGGGTAGCCACGCCGACACCATCCGAGTTGCCCATCACCGTAATCGCATCACCAATCGCGACCTGATCCAGACTCAGCGAAGCGGATACCTGCAAAGAATCGCCCGTCCATAAAATCGGCACGATCGCCAAATCCCTTTGCTCACTTAGAAAAACAAGATCGGGCAAGTGCAACTCGCGCCCATTCACCGTCTGAAAGCTGGCCTCACGCGCCGCCGCGAGCACGTGGATATTCGTCACAAAAAACGTGCGCCCCTTCAGCTCGGCGATAAAGCCTGAGCCACCGCCACCCTCCGTCTTAACGATAATCAATGCACCGACAGGAATCTCGGCCTTCGCCACATTCGCTACCCCCGCAGCCTCGACCACACTTGCACCAACAAGCGCCGCCTCTGCGTGCAGCAGCTCGCTCTTCAGCCGTTCGATGCGTTGCTCGGCAGTTTCTTCGAAAGATTCAGGCGCAGTCCCCTGCCCGGCCAGAGAGCAGGTCAGCATCCTGAGCATCCACAGTAGGACAAAAGCCTTCGCCACAATTTTAATACTCATAGCACGATTCATATTTCTCTAAACAAGATAAGTTGCTCAACCGCTTACTGCCAACACCATAACCGTCCGATTTCGACCCCAGGGCACGAAATCGGACGGTTAGTGCAAGCCGAATTCGTAAGAATTTGGCCGGTCAACACCGCTCGGCCAATTCGCCCAAAGTCTCACGACTTCGGCTACGTGAAAAAACTAATTTGATAGCTCACTCGCATCGCTACGCACCGAGATCGGCTCGTCCGCTGATCTGCGCCATCGCCCACGCCGCGTGCTCAGCCACCATGGGGTCTGGTTCTGTCGCCACTTTTTGTAACGCAGACAGATCTTCCGCAGCGCCTACATTGCCCAACACCACGCAGATGTTTCTTTTAAATCGGTGCAGCTTGAGGCGGCGCATGGGCGAGCCTTGCATGCGTTCGGTAAAGGTCGCCTCATCCCAGGCCAGCATCTCGCGCAGGCTCGGCAACTCGCGCGGAGCAAACTTCGCCTCGACTGTCGGCACCGCCCACTTGTTCCACGGGCACACGTCGAGGCACTCGTCGCAGCCGTAGAGGCGGTCGCCGATCGCCTCGCGATACTGGAGCGGGATCGCCCCGTCGTGCTCGATCGTGAGATAGGAAATACACTTCGAAGCATCGAGTTGGTAGGGTGCCGTGATCGCCTGTGTCGGGCAGACATCGATGCAGCGCGTGCAGGTGCCACAGCGGTCTTTTTGTTTTTCACCCGTCGGCAGCTCCAGCGTGGTCACGATGTTTGCCAAGAAACTCCAAGTGCCGCGCTTCGGCTCAATGAGAATTGTGCTTTTGCCCTGCCAGCCGAGCCCTGCCGCTTCGGCGATGGGCTTTTCCAGCAGCGGCCCGGTATCCACGTAGGGTCGCTGCTCGCCGCCGTATTCCTCGCGCAGCATACGGCATAGCCGCTTAAGGCGACGCAGCATGAAACTGTGGTAATCATCGCCCAGCGCGTATTTAGCGATGCGGTAGTCGCGCTCCGGGTCGGGCTGGTAATAGTTGAGCGCCAGCACGATGATCGACTTCGCCTCCGCTTCCGGGATCAGATTCTCTGGGTGCAAGCGACGGTCATTATTGCGCTCCATCCAGCCCATCGTGCCATGCTTCCCTCGCGCGATCCAGTCTCGGTAGTAATCGCGCCGCAGTTCGACAGGCACCGTCGTCACCGCGAGCGCGTGGAAGCCCAAAGTCTGCGACTCCGTGCGCAAGCGCTGTATAATCTGTTCACCCTTTTCTGACACGTAGCCAGCAATACGCTCCTTTGCAGGCAACAGCCAAGCAAAAGCGTCTATCTCCAAGCAAAAGCGTCTACCTATGTGCAGCGATCAATCATTCCACACGAACAAGCCTTAATTTTACACTAATCACCCCAGCTCATATCTTTGCAGTGTCTCTAAATCTAGAAACTCCAGAACAGATGCGTGGGTGGCCGTGAGTTTGATCTTGGGCGCGACGCCCGCTTGGTGGGCTTCGATCCAGCGGCCTAGACACACGCACCAACAATCGCCGGGCTTGAGACCCGGGAAATTATACTCGGGCATGGGCGTGATGAGATCGTTGCCTTGCTGCGCGCTGTATTGCAGGAAAGCCTCTGTCATTTCAGCGCACACGGAGTGCTGCCCGACATCGTCGCCGCAAGTATCGCATTTACCGTTGCGATAAAACCCGGTCAGGGGATCGCGACTGCATTCGATGAGTTCTGTGCCTAATACGTTTCGTGCCATTGTTTGTTTTTATATACTCGGCAGTCTAAACTCAACCGGAAACTCGCATAAAAGCGAGATGGGATCTCGCGCGTTTCTTCGTAGAAGCGACACTCTTGTCGCTTTATTGGGGCTGCGACAAAATGCATGGCCGCGCAAGTTGGAGGCTCTATCAAACTCCACTGCCCGCTCTTCTAGTCAGCGCCCACAAAGTGACAAGAGTGTCGCTTCTACCTTTTTTTCTTCGGAATGCCTTTGGCGTTATAGACGGCTTTGGACTTTCGCTTTTTGAAGGGCTTGGCTTTGGCGGCGCCGCTCTCACCGCCGCCGTGTTTGCCGCTTTGCAGGGTCTCGATCTGGTCGCGGATCATGGCGGCTTTTTCAAATTGTAACTGGCGCGCGGCTTCGAGCATCTCTTCCTCCATTTCGGCGATCACCTCGGCGACGTCGCGGTCGTCGGACTCGGCGAGCATGAAGGCATCGTCCTCCTTCTGCTGGTAGCGCTTGCCGGGGGCTTGCAAGCTGTCATCAATGTCGCGCTTGACGCCGACAGGGGTGATGCCGTGCTCCTTGTTGTGAGCGAGCTGTTTTTCGCGGCGGTAGTCGGTGGTGTCTAAGGTAGTCTGAATCGATTTGGTGATGACATCGGCGTAGAGAATGACGCGGCCTTTTTCGTGCCGCGCGGCGCGCCCTGAGGTTTGAATGAGACTGGTGGCGCTGCGCAGGAAGCCTTCTTTATCGGCGTCGAGTATCGCGACGAGCGCCACCTCGGGTAGGTCGAGGCCTTCGCGCAATAAGTTGACGCCGACCAGCACATCGAACTCCCCCTTGCGCAGGCGGCGCAGAATCTCAACGCGCTCGATGGCGTCGATATCGGAGTGGAGGTACTCGACCTTGAGCCCGGCTTCGCGCAGGTAGTCGGCGAGGTCTTCGGACATGCGCTTAGTGAGCGTGGTGGCGAGGGCGCGCTCGCCGGCCTCAGAGGCTTTGCGCACTTCGCCGATAAAGTCTTCGACTTGGCCTTTGATGGGGCGGATCTCCATCGCGGGATCGACGAGGCCGGTGGGGCGGATAACTTGCTCGGCGATCACCTTAGAAACGTCGAACTCGTGCTGGGCGGGGGTGGCCGATACGTAGATGCTTTGCCCGGTGATCTGCTGAAACTCTTCTTCTTTTTGCGGGCGGTTATCCATGGCCGAGGGCAGACGGAAGCCGTAATCGACGAGGCGCTCTTTGCGGGCGCGGTCGCCGTTATACATGGCGCGCACTTGCGGCAGAGTGACGTGGCTCTCGTCGACGAAGAGCAGGAAGTCTTCGGGGAAGAAATCGATCAGGCAGAAGGGGCGCTCGCCGGGCTTACGGCCGGAGAGGTAGCGAGAGTAGTTTTCGATCCCCGTGCAGAAGCCCATCTCTTGTAGCAACTCGATATCGTACTCGGTGCGCATACGGATACGCTGCGCTTCGAGGAGCATGTTTTGCGATTCGAAGTGGGCGACGCGCTCGTCGAGCTCTTGGCGAATACCGCCGATGGCGGACTCGATCTTGTCCTTGGGCGTCACGTATTGGGTGGCTGGATACAGATTAAACATCTCCAGCGCGTCGCCGGTCTCGCCAGTGAGAGGATCGAGATGGCGGATACTCTCTAGCTCGTCGCCCCAGAACTCGACGCGGATGGCGGACTCCATGTAGGCGGGGTAAATATCGACCACATCGCCACGCACGCGGAAGGTGCCGCGCTTGAAGTCGATATCGTTGCGGTTGTAGAGCGTGGCCACTAGGTTTTCCAGAAAGTCGTCGCGCGAGAGCTCTAGCCCCACGCGCAGCGGAATCATCATAGCCTTAAAATCCTCTGGCGAGCCGAGCCCGTAGATGCAAGACACGCTGGCGATGACGATCACATCATTGCGACTGATCAGCGACGACGAGGCGGAGATGCGCAGGCGCTCGATCTCTTCGTTAATCGAGGAGTCTTTTTCGATGTACGTATCGGTCTGCGGGATGTAAGCTTCGGGCTGATAGTAATCGTAGTAACTGACGAAGTATTCGACGGCGTTTTCCGGGAAGAAGGCTTTAAACTCGGAGTAAAGCTGCGCGGCCAGCGTCTTATTGTGGGAAATGATAAGTGCGGGGCGTTGCAGCTCTTGGATGACGTTGGCCATGGAAAAAGTTTTACCCGAGCCCGTGACGCCCAGCAGCGTCTGGTAGCTATTGCCCGCACGCAGGGACTCGACGAGCTGCCGAATTGCTTCGGGCTGGTCTCCCTGCGGAGAGTAGTCACTGGTTAGTTTAAAATTCATCAGCTCATAAATTGCAGACTTGAGTAGAGACGCAAATCGAAACACTAATTTTACAGACCTGACCCTTATATTAAGGCTTGCTTTGTAGTGGGATGTATTTAGATTTTGGCGGATGAGATCGAAACGAATTTTAGCAGAAGATTTGGGTTACTACCATTGCCTGTCGCGGACGGTGAATGGGGCAGCTCTGTTGAGGCGGCGCGAAAAGGAAGTGTTGCGCAAGATGATCCATCAGGTAGCCGATTTTTCTGGGGTGGAGGTGCTTACTTTTTGCTTAATGCATAATCATTTTCACCTGCTGATACGGGTCGCTCCAGCTGAGTCTATACCGGATGAGGAGCTGATCCGCCGCTACGCGTTGCTCTACCCTAAACCGACAAAATATCAGCTCCTCTCGATGCAAGCGATGGCGAGAGAACTACGCTCAAATGGCCCGGATGCAGACTCTATCCGAACTAAACTTCTGGCTCGGATGGGCAACGTGTCGGCATTTATGAAAACGCTGAAACAACGCTTTTCGACTTGGTTTAATAAAACCCATGATCGCTTCGGCCCTTTGTGGTCGGATCGCTTTAAGAGTGTCTTGGTCGAGGGGCGAGGGCATGTGCTGCAAACTATGGCGGCCTATATCGACCTAAACCCTGTGCGCGCGGGCTTGGTCAATGATCCTAAGAATTACCGCTTTTGCGGCTACGCGGAGGCGGTGGCTGGACGCAAGATTGCGATTCAAGGAATCAAATTTGTGATGGCGGGGCTTTACGATGTTCCCGAAGATGAGGCTCTGGCCGACTATCGTTGCCTGATTTTCGGAAAAGGGAGTGCCCCGACGGCAGGTAGCAAACAACTAGATCGGGAAAAGGCGCTGCAAGTCTTGGAATCAGAAGGGGGTCGATTACCGACCGCGACTCTGCTGCGGTGCCGCATTCGATACTTCACTGAGGGAGCGGTCTTAGGCTCGCAGTCTTTCGTGATGGCGCAAATGGCAGGATGGCAGCGATCCATGCGGCGCAAACATTCGCCGAAGCCACATTTGATCCCGCGCGAAGATGGCGCTCCTTTTGCTGTAATGCGGGGCTTGCGTGGTCGCGCTTATTCCTGATTCGTGGGCGCACGCCTCTTCGAGCTAATCTTAGTAATACGTGGCCAATATTCTTATGGAGCTATCTAATTAGAGTGTTGAAAAGCGAGCTATTATGAATTGTGCTTGCGCTTCACCTAAGCGCTACATTAGAAGCGCTTACTTCACTCGAAAACTAAATAAATTAAACTAATCGAAAGATGCCAGTAGCTACACCAAAACAATACGAAGCGATGCTCGACGCCGCCCAAAAGGGCAACTACGCCTATCCGGCCGTCAACGTGACTTCGATCACTACCATCAATGCCGCCTTGAAGGCGTTTGCCGACTCGAAGTCGGACGGCATTATCCAAGTTTCCACTGGGGGCGGTCAGTTCGCATCCGGTCTGAATGTAAACGACGCGGCCTTTGGCGCGATCGTGCTGGCAGAAGCCACGCACATTTTGGCTGAAAAGCACGATGTGCTGGTCGCGCTGCACACCGATCACTGCCACCCGGAGAAGGTGGAGGGCTTCCTCAAGCCTCTGCTCGAAGCTTCCCGCAAGCGCATCGCTGAGGGCAAAGGCCCGCTCTTCCAATCGCACATGTTTGACGGCTCGGTGGTGGATCTGAAGGAAAACCTCGAAATCTCGAAAGCGCTCCTCAAGGAGTGTGCCGAGCTCAACATCATCCTCGAAGTCGAAGCTGGCTGCGTGGGTGGCGAAGAAGACGGCCACGACACGTCCGGTCTGCCGATTGACAAGCTCTACACGACTCCTGGCGACATGGTGGAAGTTTACGAAGCACTCCAGCCGATCGGCCGCTTCATCTTCGCCGCGACTTTTGGCAATGTGCACGGCGCTTACAAGCCCGGCTCGGTCAAGCTTCAGCCAAAGATCCTGCGCGACGGCCAAAAGGCTGTCACAGATAAGCATGGTGACAAAGCCTTCATGGATCTCGTCTTCCACGGTGGCTCGGGCTCTGAGCTGAGCGATATCCGCGAAACTTTGGATTATGGTGTGATCAAGATGAACATTGATACCGACACTCAATACGCGTTCACCCGCCCGATCGTGACCCACATCTGCGAAAACATCGAAGGTGTGCTCAAGATCGACGGCGAAGTGGGTAACAAGAAGGTTTACGACCCACGCGGCTACCTTAAAAAAGCCGAGAAGAGCATGGCCGATCGCTTGATCCAAGCAGCAGAAGACCTCTGCTCCAGCGGCAAGACGATCTTCGGCACTGTCTAGCACAAAACCGACGGATTCTTTTTCCCAAAGCCGGATGCGCTGAGTGCGTATCCGGCTTTTTATTTTCAATCCCATGGAACGTCTTGTAATCTGCTCTGCGCTCCTCAATACAATAAACATGCATACCACCAAACCCGCTTATAATCCGCTCGATGATATCGACCGGATCCTAGTCGATGAGATCACGATCAAGAACCGCTTGAAAGAGCTCGGCCAAGAGCTTAACGAAGCCTACGAAGGGCGCGATGTGGCTGTGATCGCCATCATCAATGGAGCCATCATCTTTGTGGCCGACTTGATCCGCGAGCTCAGCATCCCGCTGCAGCTCGACTGCATTCGCGTCTCCAGCTACCGCGACAATACCAAGCCGATGCAAGAGCCAGAGGTGATCGATAAGATCCGCCTCGAGCTGAAAGACCGGCATGTGCTGATTATCGACGACATCCTCGACTCGGGCAATACGCTCTCTCGCGTTTCCCAAATGTTTCAAGCGATGGAGCCCGCCTCTTTAAAAACCTGCGTGCTGCTCGATAAGAAGACCAAGCGCAGTGTCGATTTCGAGGCCGACTTCGTGGGCTTCCGCATTCCCGATGAATTTGTCGTCGGCTACGGGCTCGACTTCGCAGAGCGCTACCGCCAGCTACCTTGCATCGGCGTACTGCGCCCAGAACTGCAAAATCCACCCGAGTGGTCATAGCGTGCAGAGAGCGCACTACCTCGGCATCGACGGAGGCGGCAGCCACACACGGGCACTTTTGTGCAACGCCTCGGGGCAAATCATCGGCAAAGGCCTGAGCGGTGCGACTAATCCACGCACCACCCCCGCAGCCGAGCTCAAGGCTCACCTACTCACGGCCATCCAACAAGCCTGCGCAGAGGTAGAGATTGCCTCGATTCGAGCCGCCTATCTGGGCATCGCAGGGTGCGGCGAGCCAGTCTCGCAAGCCGCAACGGCCGCAGTCGCGCGCGCGTGCCTCGGCGATCCTGAAGTGCAGATCACCGTCGGGCACGATCTGGAGACGGTGCTGGAGGGCAGCTTGCTAGGGCAGCCAGGCATCGTGCTGATCGCGGGCACTGGCTCCGCCTGCTATGGGCGCAACTCACAGGATCAACTGCTCAAATGCGGCGGCTGGGGCGATCTGGTCGACGATGTAGGCAGTGGCGGCTGGATGGGGCTGCGCGCCTTGCAAGCCGCGGTGCGGCAAGCCGACGGGCGCGCGCCCACCAGCCTGCTCAAGGCGCGAGTCATGCAGTTTCTCGGGATCGACACCATGGAGGCCTTCTCCACGCGCATACACCAGCAGGGGCTCTCCCGCAGCCAACGCGCCCAACTCGCGCCCGCGATCATCGACCTGGCCAAATCTGGCGACGTCGCGTCCGTCCAAATCCTGACCGAAGCCGTGGCAGAGCTCTGCGCGCTAGCCATCTGCACTGTCCAGCAGCTACAGCTCTCGGCGCCCCGCATCGTGCTAGCGGGCGGGCTGATGGCCGACCCCTATTTTTACGGATTAGTGGAAAAATCGCTGACAAAATGCTTAGTAAATGCGTCTGCGACACGTCCACGGCTCGACGCAGCAGCGGGTGCCGTTTTGCTTGCGTTCAAAAGCGTAGGCTTAGCCGCAGGTGAAAGCACGGTCAGACAACTTGAAACACTCCAGATTAGCTAAACCAATAGGTGGCCAATAGATGATCAATAGGTGATCAATCGGTTAACTAAGCATGCCCGCCTGCAGTCGGTCTTCCAAAATATCCAACAGCCCGGGGTGCTCGCCTAGCAGCGGCGTGCTATCAATGCGCTCGAAGGCGTTTTTTGCCAGCAGGCCATCGCAAATCTCAGCGACATCGCCGCCCTCGCCCGCATGGCGACCAGGCAAGAGGAAAAACATTGCAAGGATCAAACGGCCTCCTACCCCGGCTCCTCCCGCCAACGCGGCGACTTGTCCGAGGTTTTCCAGCAGCGGATCGTTAAAGGCATACGCCTCCCCTTCCCTGCGCTCCATTGAGCAGGCTTGCACAGAACCGTCGGGCAACTGCAGTTCCGCCGCCAGCTGCCGTGCCACTGCGTTGCGCACTCGGTTGACTTCGATGATCGGGGTGCCGTGGTCGACCAGCGCGACGCTGGCCGTGCCTGCCGGATCGAGCGCGCGCACATGATCCGCCAGCAGCTGCGCTAGGCGCGCATCCGGCCGCTCCAGATCGCTACCCGCCAGCGGCGAGGCGACTTTTACCCGCAGCTCCGGGTGCTGCGCCCGCAGTTCTGCCACCACTTGCGGTAAATAATCCGAGAGCGCCAAGCTCGGCCCCAGAAAAAGCGGCAGGCAAATAAAGTCGCGCTGCCCCGCATCGAGGCACTCGCGCAAGCGCCGCTTGACGATGGTCGCCGGGATGCCGTTGAGCTGCTCCGCAGGCACTTTGTGTGAATGCAGCAGGCTGACGGCTTCCACCAGCAGCCCCGAGCGCGCCGCAAGCGCCTCCGCCAAGCAGCGCAACCAAAGCGTAGCTTGTGGACGCAGCGAGCCGTTATCGACTAGAAATACAATGGGCGCAGACATAAAGAGTGAAAAAAAAGGAAACCGATAATTTACTGATAGACATAGGAAAATGTTTGCGAGATACAAATCATACCACCACATTCTCAGATTATGAACAATTTCGCTCGCATTTCCGCTACCCTCCTCATCACACTTTTCTTCTTCACTGGTTGCACGCGCAAACAAGGGCCGACGCAGCTAGGCAACGCAACCGGTAGCGGTAGCAGCCTGAGCGACACCGGATTCGGTGGCGACCTTATCCCCGCAGGCAGCGGCGACGAGAATTGGGGCCTCGAAGGTGGGCTACAGGCGCGCGGCGCGGGCGACGGCATTGGCAACGGTATGTTCGGTGAATTCACCATGGTCGAAGGCGTTTTGCCCTCCGTCTATTTTGGCTTTGATTCTTCTTCAGTGAGTGCGGCCGAGCGCGGCAAGCTGCAGCAAGCAGCCAGCTACCTACAAGAAAACTCCGGCACGCATCTGCTGGTCGAAGGTCACTGCGACTGGTACGGCACCAGCGAGTATAATTTAGCGCTCGGCGATCGCCGCGCCAACAGCATCAGCGATTACCTCGGCACACTCGGTATCTCACCGATGCGCATCGAGAAACTGTCCAAAGGCAGCCTCGAAGCCACCAGCGGCTTGTCGAAATCGCAATCTTCACAAGACCGCCGCGCCGATCTGATCCTGCTTCAGAGATAGTGCTTTTGAGGCTGCGGACTTGGGGGATAGATTCAGAATGGCGATGATCTTATCGCCGTTTTTTTCACGGTGAAATGCCCAAACTTGCTCGCCGATTTCAGTCGCAAAGTTTACGAAGTCGCCACCGTGCACACCGTTCCAAAGGGCTTGGTTGCGCTGCTTCCATTGAAACAAGCGCGTCAGGTGCGCACGTTCGGTGTGCGGGCGCCATTCGATCACATCCTTTTCAAAGAAGAGCAACATCTTATCCAGCCCAGCTTCTTCGGCCACATCGCAGCGATAGCCATCGATGCCAAACTCGCGCACCCAATACTCCAAGGCGTCGGTCATCACGAGGCGCATCTCTGCATTATTAAAGTCGAGCGCGATCACATCTGTCCAATGCGCGACGGGCGGGATGAATTCACCAGCTTCGTTGGTTTCGTAAAATTCGGGGTTCGTCTCCGTCCAGTGGTGATCCCATGCTGTGTGGTTGGCCACCCAGTCGAGGATCACATACATGCCCAACTCGTGCGCAGGGGACACAATTGCAAGGCGAGTTTGACAGTTGAACTTGAATTCAGAAGTTGAAGAATCCGCCACCCACAGCGATGTCGACCCTTGCCAGATCGCTTCGCTTGAGCGCTCAACTTTTTCAAGCCTTCTGAACCACTCGCTCCAAATACCGCCCGAAGGCGCGCATTACCCGCAGGTGTATCCGTGCCTGCGTATTGGCGTAGATCCACCATGGCAGCGTGGGCGCGAATCCGTGAATCGAAGCAATCAAGCAGCCTTGCTCAGGAAATAGACGAAACTCCAGACGCCCAGGCGGATCGACATCGCGCGACAGCCGACCCCCCGAAATATAAAACGCACAACGCCGCTGGCTCCCTAACGAGTATGGCGTGGGCGTGAGTTCCAGTAAGACGAACCTGCCGCCCAAAGCCTCAAAACGAACAACCGCTTCCGCATCCTTAGTCGCATTGATCAGCCCACCGAAACGCCGACTCAGCCACTCACCATATTCGGTGGCGATCTTTTGCGCACTCCACCCGGTGGGCAAGGGCATCCGCTGGACTGAGCGCACGCGGCGCGCTTCTTTAATGTATTTACGATCAGAAGCTTGGGTAGAGCTACGCGGGTTGGGCTTAGGCATCCCCTCGGCGTCGACGCTCTTGCGGAAGGACGCCTCAAAGCTAACAAATTTATCCTTAAGCCGCGCACTCAGCGCGCTGGGCTGCGCCTCCAAATCATGCTGCAAGCTTTCTTGCAGCGGCCCGACTAGCGCGGGCGGCACATCGCCAAAAACGGCCACCCAATGCTTGGATAGCCCGAAGCAGTTGTAGGGGAAATTAACAAAGCGCGCTTTCTTACCGAGTAGCTCGGCTGTTTGGCAAATCATCTCGCGATAGGTCATCGGATGGTGGCCGCCAAGATCGTAAGTAGCGCCGGCCAGTTCCGGCTCTTGCATACAGAGCTCAAAGGCCTGGCATACATTTTCGATATCGATCGAGTGCGTCTTCGAGCGCACCCATGCTGGCAGCAGCATGATCGGCAGGCGCCGCACAAGGTTGATCAGCAAGGAAAAAGAGGAGCCACCGGGGCCGAAGATCAGCCCTGCGCGCAGCACCGTTACTTTCACTGTCCGTGAGCGCAGCACGTTTTCCACTTCGAGCCGACTGCGCAAGTGCGGCGAGAGCGGCTCGTCGGTATTGGGGATCAGCCCGCTCAGGTAAACCACGTGCTTAACACCGCCCGCCTCGGCAGCGCGGATGAAGTTATCGGCCAGCAGTAAATCAGTATCCTCGAAACTGCCCTGCACCAGTCGACTGGAGGGCGCCATCGAATGCACCAGATAAAAACCAAGATCACAGCCCGCGAGTGCTTCAGTGACTCTGGGCAGCGAGTAAAGATCGCAGTGCCGCCAATCAGTGGCGTCCGCGCCCGGATTTTGCTCCACTACAGACGCGCTGCGGGTGAGCGCTCGAAAGCGAAAATCGTCTTTTAAAAAATCGCGTAGGTGTGTGCCGACAAAGCCACTGGCACCTGCGACGGCGACCAGTGGCTTGTTGGAAGTGCTAAGCATCTGGAAAAGTGCTAAACATCTAGAAAGCTGTCTAACATCCAGATAGATTTTTCATGGGCTTGGATACGCTCGATCATAAGATCTTCGGTTTGGTCATCGCCAGAGTTACCAGCGGCATCGCGCGCTTTCATCAGGTTGACGACGAGCGCCTTGTTAGCGGCAGACAGGTGCTTGACCATGTCTTGAGCGCTGGCGTCTTCTTCGATCTCCTTCATGCCTGCCATTTTTGCAAGATTACCGAGACCCCCAGGAGCCATCGCACCGAGTGCGCGGATGCGCTCCGCAACATCGTCGATCGCTGGGAAGAGCTCGGTGTATTGCGCCTCGAAGGCATTGTGCAACGAAAAGAAGGACGGGCCGCGCACATTCCAGTGGCAGATATGGGTCTGCCCGAGGACTGAGTAGGAATCGGCCACGACTTGGCGCAGTGCTTTAACAACTTTAGCGGATGGGTTTGTAGTTTTCTTTTTAGACATAAAAGAAGCATAGGCAAAATCGCGTTGGATGCAACAGGAGAATTGAAAACCTTCGCGGTCGGACTGGATAACAAAAGTTCGCAGTTCGTCATACCGGCATCCTTCTTTTATATTTCTTCCTTTAACCAGCCGCTTGACTTAGCCCCATGGGCGTCCGACGTTCGTTCGCTTACCAATACCGCCATGGCCACTGCGACACTCAACTACGAACCGATGGTCTTTGCTCCCAAGCTCGGGAACGAAGCGCCACTCACTGCGATCCAAGAAGAAGTGCTTGCGCTCAAGAAAGAGCGCAACGCCCTCATCCTCGCGCACAACTACCAGATCGACGCCATCCAGCGCGTGGCCGACTACGTGGGCGACTCCCTCGGCCTCGCCTACAAGGCCGAAGCGGCGGATACGGACTGTATCGTCTTCTGCGGCGTCCACTTCATGGCCGAGACCGCCAAGATCGTGAACCCCACCAAGCCCGTACTGTTGCCTGATCTCAACGCCGGCTGTTCCCTCTCCGACTCCTGCCCCGCCGCCAAGCTGGCCGCCTACAAAGAGGCCAACCCCAATGTGTACGTGGTCGCTTATATCAATTGCTCCGCCGGCGTCAAAGCGCTCTCCGATGTGATCTGCACCAGTGGCAACGCCATGAAAATCGTGGGCAAAGTGCCCGCCGACCGCGACATCCTCTTCGTGCCCGATCAAAACCTCGGCCAGTGGGTAGCAAAGCAGACCGGCCGCGCCATGCAGCTATGGCCCGGCTCGTGCTACGCGCACGTGCTCTTTACCCAGCAAGCCATCGAGCGCCTCAAGCTCAAGTTCCCCGACGCCTTAGTGGTCGCCCACCCCGAGTGCACCGAGACCGTGCGCGACAATGCCGACGAGGTCTGTAGCACCGAAAAGATGATTGGCTTCTGCCGCGATTGCGATGCGCAAGAGATTATCGTGGTCACCGAGACTGGCATGATCCACCGCCTCCAGCGCGAGGTGCCCAACAAGACTTTCATCGCCGGCCCCACCGATACCTGCGCCTGCAACGACTGCCGCTACATGAAGATGAACACCATCGAAAAACTGCGCGACTGCCTGCGTGACATGAGTCCACAAATCGAGATGCCTGAAGACATCCGCCTCAAAGCCTACGCCCCGATCAAGCGCATGCTGGAGTGGAGTCAGTGAATAACGCCCGCGCCACCTACCGCAACGACCTCCTGCGCGCTCCCTTCATGGGCGTCCTCGAGGCGGGCTGGATGACCTTCGCGCTCGTGATCGCCATCCGCTACTTCGATGCCAGCGAGACGCACAAAGCCTTTATCGCCGGAGCCGGGCCGATGGGCTTCCTGCTCACGCCGATCACGCTCTACTTTGCCGCCAACCTACGCGCCTGCCCCAGCCGCGCCTGCGCCCTCGTCTTCGGCATCGCGACGCTGCTACTGGTCGGCGCCAGCGTCGCGCAGTCGCTGTTGTTTTTCACCCTGTTCGCCGTGCTCAGCCAAGTGGCGGCAGTGCAGTCGGGGCCGTTGATGCTGCAAATCTACACCGAAAACTACACCCGCGCCGAACGCGGCGGCCGTATGACTTGGCCGTTCATACTGACCGCGCTCTTTTCCATCGGCTTCGCCTTCGTCGGCGGCCGCTTACTCGACCAAAAGATCGATGCCTACCACTGGATTTTCATCTTCATGACAGTGGCCGCCGCCCTCTCGGCGCTCGCCTGCCTCAAGATACCCAGCAGCCCCCTCTCGCGGGATTACGTCGGCAACCCTTGGCAAAGCTTCAGCCTTATTTGGAAAGATCGCTTCTTCGGCTTCATTCTCGGCTGCTGGATGCTGCTCGGCCTCGGCAATCTCATAGCGCTGCCCGTGCGCGTCGATTACCTCGCCAACCCCATCTACGGCGTCAACGCCAGCAACACCACCATCGCCATGCTGATGCTCATCATTCCCGCCATCTTCCGCATACTCAGCACCAAGATGTGGGGTCACTTCTTCGACCGGCTACACTTCGTCACCACGCGCAATCTGCTCAACTTCTTTTTCCTACTCAGTATCGCACTGTTCTTTTTCACCACCAATATCTACGTGCTCGGCATCGCCATGGCCTTTCAAGGGCTCGCCTTCGGCGGCGGTAAAATCTTCTGGAGCCTGTGGGTGACTAAGATCGCGCCCGAGTCCAAGGCCTCTTCCTACATGAGCATCCACATGGCGCTCACCGGGCTGCGTGGCACGCTCGCCCCCTTCATCGGCTACGCCATCCTCAGCCGCTCCACCCCCGCCAGCGTCGCCATTATCGGCATGTTGCTGATCACCGTCTCCATGGTGCTCTTCGAGCTAGTGCGCGGGCACCCGAGATTGCGCGAGCTAGCAGAGGAAACGTAGGGGCGCGACTTGTCACGCCCGCCGATTCCAAGGCACCGACACGATGCGGGCGTGACAAGTCGCGCCCCTACGAATGAATCATTGCACACTTTCACCTTCACTTTCACCACCACTCTGCCATGCATGGCAGCCTAAATAGTCATGACACACAAAAACCTCACCATCTCCATCGGCTCCGACCACGCGGGCTTCCCGCTCAAAGCGCCCATCATCGCCTTTCTCAAAGCACGCGGCCACACCGTGATCGACTACGGCTGCGACTCTGACGCATCCTGCGACTACCCCGACTACATCCGCCCCGCCGCCGAAGCCGTCGCCTCCGGGCAGGCCGATTGCGGCATCGTGCTCGGTGGCTCCGGAAATGGCGAAGCCATGGTCGCCAACAAGGTCAAAGGCGTCCGCTGCGGTCTCTGCTGGGATGAGTGGTCGGCACAAATGACTAAAGAGCACAACAACGCCAACTGCATTTCGCTCGGCGCGCGCCCCGTGCCCGAAGCCCTCGCCCTAAAAATCGTCGGCATCTGGCTCGACACCGACTTCGAAGGCGGTCGCCACCAGCGCCGCGTTGAAAAAATCGAGGGGTAATCACGTAAAACGGTTGGTTGGCCGCGCTGCCGAAGCTTTGACATGCAACCACTTAACCACGACCAATCGACCCCCGCATGCTCGGTCGGCAGCTAAAGTAGCCGTTCCCAGTAAGCCTAGAACCGGCTGCTTCAGTTCCCGCACCATCAAACCATTCACATTCCCAGCTTGAAACCTACGCCAGCTGTGTTCTCCTACCCTTTTCTTAAATTGAACTAATCTACAAAGGTCTTCATCCGTGAAGCCCCGACACACACACACACCAAACAAACATTTCCTATGGCTGAAAAAGACAAATCCAAAGACTCCGAAGACAAATCCATCAAGATCCAAGAGACGTTCCTCAAAGAGCGTAAGGTCTTCCTCTGGGGAGAAGTCTCCGACAAGTCCGCGCGCGACGTCACCGAGAAGCTCCTCTACCTAGAGATGGAAGCACCCGGCAAAGAGATCACATTCTACATCAACACACCCGGCGGCTCGATCACCGCCGGCATGGCCGTTTACGATACCATGAAGTTGATCAGCTCACCGATCAAGGTCGTCGTCACAGGCATGGCTGCGAGCATGGGCTCGATCCTCCTCTGTGGCGCCGAAAAGGGCAATCGCTTCCTCTACCCCCACTCCCGCGTGCTGATCCACCAGCCACTCATTTCCGGTCAAATGATCGCCGTCGCCGTCGACATCCACATCCAAGCCCAAGAGATGGAGCGCCTGCGCGACGAGCTCAACGCCATCTTAGCCGAGTCCTCTGGCCAGCCCTTGGCAAAGATCGAAAAAGACACCGACCGTGACTTTTATATGACCGCCCACGAAGCCATCAAATACGGCCTCGCCGACGCGATCGTAGATAAGATCTAGTCTGAAGTCGCTGGGTTGCCATAGACAGGCAATTTGGAAAGAGATTAATTTTGCCAGCACGAAGGCTGATTACAATTATTTCAACGGGGTAATTGTAGCGGAAATCGTAAGATTTTGGACGACCGAAGCGTTCGGTTTCGAGCGATCCAAAGCGTGTCCGCTTCGGCTACCTTGCAGCTTATATCTGTAGCCCCCTTTTTTTGATTGCACACACATTGTTAGAAAAGCTCAAGGCAACGAACTGGCCAAGACCCATCAGATGACAGAAGAAGAAAAGCGCAGCAAAGCATGGATCGGCGACGCCGTTTTAGGGCTGTTCGCCCGCGAGTGGATTCTAAAACAACCCGACATCGCCGTGAAAGAGCGCGCGAAGGTCTTCATCCAGATGACTTCCAACCAGTTCCTAGCCTCACTCGGCGATCCCACCGCAATGGAAGCCGAGATCGGCGTGGTTTACGAAAGCCAAGGCCTACAAGCCGCGTTCGATTTCATTGAGGGCAAGTTCCTCCCGCTCTTCACCAAGCGCCGCACAAAAAGCAAACAACCCGGCAGCTACCGTAATAAGAAATAAGCAGAGGCTTACCCACCAAAGCTTTATAGTTGGCATCTATAATAAATACTCTGTGTATTTATATTTGACTTTTGTTGAGTTTGACTTATAGTTTAGGCATGAATCGTAGCCGCATCGTTCTCTCCGAAACCACAACAGCTTATCACCTCATTTGCCGCACGGCTTGTCAGGCTTGCCTTTTGGGGGAGCAGGAAAAGGAGGTTTTTGTCTCCTTGCTGCTGCAGCAGGCTCGGTTCGCTGGGATTGAAATCTTGGGTTACTGCATGATGTCGAATCATGTGCACTTGCTGGCCCGTGTCTCTCCGATCAAGTCGCTGCCTGATGCGGTTCTCCTTCAGCGCTATCGAGAGTATTATGGGGAAGATCAAGTCCCTCGGTCGACTTACTCATTTCAGGAATTTGAATCGATCTTACGCGGCGGTGGACCAGAAGCGGAGGTCGCGCGGCAACGTATTCTTGCTCGGATGGGCGATCTGCCCGCTTTTATGCGTGAACTTAAACAGCGTTTCACCCTTTGGTATAACCACAAACACGATAATCAAGGCACGATTTGGTCGGCGCGCTATAAGAGCCTGATTGTCGAAAATGCGCCTGAGAGCCTGACGCGCGTGGCAGCTTATATTGACCTAAATCCTGTTCGGGCGGAGATGGTAAACGATCCTCAAGACTATCGTTGGTGTGGGTATGCGGCGGCAATGGCGGGGCTCCCGCTACAGAAGCAGGCGATCCAACTCCTGTTTTTAGACGACGCGAATTTCACGGAGTGTTTGGCCGCTTATCGGCTCATTTTATTTGGGAAAGGCTATTCGAGCAAAGGTCGCGCGAGCAAGAGCCACGGAAAGATCTCCCCAGAAGCCTTGAGCGAGATCATTAGAAATGGAAGCGAGGTCGGACCGGAAACTTTGCTGAGGATGCGTGTCCGCTATTTCACGGATGCCACTGCGATCGGTTCGGAGGCTTTTATTGAGGGTGTCTTTCAGGATAACCGTGAGGCCTTCGGCCCGAAGCGGAAAAAGGCAGGCAAGCCTCTGCCCCCCAAGCTCTGGGGCGACCTCCACGTGGTGCGCGATCTGAAAGGCAATATTTATGGCTAAAATAGTTCAACCCTAGAAGGCTCAACGGAGAGACTCTGGTGCTATGAGGGCTCGTCTGTGCGTTTTTTCCGGATCGCTTCGGCCACGAGTTTTGCGTTACGGAGGTTACTTTTGAAGGCGACGTCGAAGAGATCGCCCAAGACTGGAATCATGCCGATCAACCAGTCGATCAGTATATTGAGTAACATCTTGAGGATGACTGTTGTGCCTAACTTTAGGCGCCAACTTTCGAAGAGCAGATAAAGCTGAGGAAGAACTGTTAGGGTGTCGCCGATGCCGGGTACTAAGCCTATAATACCGTCCCACCCAAAACGAATCTGGGTGCCAGGCACTGAAAACTGCGCATCGAAGAGATGCGCTAGTTTTTCGATACGCCGAAGATGCGACGAGTATTCATCTTCGTAAGGATCGAGCTCTGGAGTGTCGTTTTCAGAATTCATCTGCGCAGCGTCACAACGCAGGCATTTATGCATAAAGGCAAGCTAACTATGAACGATTACAAATCACGGCACTTGGGCTGACAACTTACGAGACGATGCGACTCCGCGTGAAGCAAAGGTCACCCCATATTTTAGTCGCGCGTAACAATAATGTAGATCGCATGAATGACGCCAGGGAAATAGCCTAGTATGGTGAGCAAGATGTTGATCCAAAATTGCGCGCCGATACCGACTTGCAGAAAGACACCCAGCGGCGGTAGTAAGATCGAGAAAATGATTCGTATTATATCCATGCCAAACAGATAGCAAAAGCTATGCCGTTCAGCCAGCCGCTCGTGCTGAGGTGCGTCATTTCCGCGGTCCGTAAATCGAGCGCTCTTCCTCATTTGTAGTCAGAGAGCGGCTTCGGGCACCGATCGGGGCAAAGACTCGGCTGCGGCAAATGCTGCGAATGCCGGGAAAACAGTTGATGAACCAGGCAACTAGTCGTGCATATTGCAATGCAGCTGCGGGGCGCTGCCCGGCAAAAAGCAATAGGTGTGAACGCTGCATTGAGAGGGGTTGGGGGTGGTTCGTGCCGGACGATCGGAAGCAACATGAACTGCGAATCACGCGGCTGACGACCTTGATTCCGCTTACGCCGAGAGAAACTTAGCTGTCCCGCATTACTACGTTTCGTCGGGGGCGGGGCCGAAGTGGAGGGCGATGTCTTCGACGGTGCCGTCGGGGCCTGCAAGCTCGATCTCGACGAGGCCGCCTAGTTCGACTTTGCCGTAGAAGATGATCTCGCTGGTGCGGTTGAGCGTTGCGGTGCCTGACGTGCCAAACGTCATTTTGGCGACTGCGGTGCCGCGGTAGGTGATGATGCCTTCTGCGATTTCGTATTTGAGCGTGCAGATCAAACCTACGGGGATTTCCTCATATACGGTCTCTTGCTTGCTCACGCCATCGCCGAGATCGACTTTCTGCGTCCAAACAGGGACGCGTAGCTCCTTGCCGATATGGAGTGAGGCGGCCTCGCCTGGCTCCAATACGACGGAGGGGTAGACATACAACTCGCGGATCGCGGAGCCGTCGCCCGCGCGATCGAGCACCTTGGCGGTGATTTGGAGTGCTTCAGCAGATGCGAATAGCGGCAGCGCCGCGAGGAGTGCGATGAGGATGTTTTTCATAAATTATAGCTTTGATTGTAGCCGAAAGCGTAGGCCTTTGGACTACGCTCAGCGGGCACGGATTCCCAAAACTTAGCAGTTCCGGCTACGATGTAAAATGCTACTTTTGTTGCACCAGATCCCAACCGTCGTTTTGGATCATGGCTTCGGCTTTTTTGAACTTGAGTGTCTTTTTTTCGGGGCCTTTGCGGATGGTGACGGTATCGTTGCGCCCGATCTTGGGCAGCTCACGCCGGATGGGCTCGACTTTGGGCAGCTCGACTTGCTTTTGCGGCGCGGCTTGTGCCTGTGCTTGTACCTGCGCCTGTGCGGCGGCTGCACCGAACGCAGTCACGCCTTGACTGTTCTCAGTGCCGGGGCCGGCGACTTGGGCTACCTTTGACATGCGGTCGAGCATGTTATTGAAGGCTTCGGCGCTGGTGGCGCTGCGGAAGACGGAATTACAAATCTCGGAGCGCACATTCGTCATCAACTCTTGGAAGAAGGTGTAGGCCTCGCTCTTATACTCGTTGAGCGGATCTTTCTGCCCGTAGCTGCGTAGATTGACGCTGCGGCGCAGCTCTTCCATCTCTGTGAGGTGGTCTTGCCAACGGCGGTCGAGTGAGCGAATAATGAGGTAGCGTTCGAGCCCGATGAGGGCTTCTTTCTCTTCGAACTCTTCGCGCTGATCGTAGGCATCGTTGATCTTGGCGAGGATCAATGCGTGCTGTGCATTGGCATTGAGGGCTTCGATCTCAGTGGCTTTGAGTGCGATAGGGAAGTAGGCGTTGAGCCAGCCGAGAAAGCGATCCATGGCGTCGCTATCGCTGGACTTTTCGGCGTGCAGCACATTGAGGCGCTCTTCGAGCTCTTCTTCGATCATCTCGAAGACGATGACGCGCGGTGTGTCGGAGTGGATGCCGTCGTTGCGCAGGCCGTAGATAACTTCGCGCTGAGTGTTGAGCACGTCGTCGAACTGCAACAGTCGCTTGCGGATAGAGAAATTTTGCTGCTCGACCTTTTTCTGCGCGTTTTCGATCGACCAATTGAGCGCGGGGTGTTCGAGCTCTTCGCCCTCAGTCATGGACTTTTCAAGGATGCGCGAGATGGGCCCGGCGTTGGCAAAGAGGCGCATCAAGTCGTCTTCCAACGACACGAAGAACTTCGACATGCCGAGGTCGCCTTGGCGGGCGCAACGACCTCGCAACTGGCGGTCGATGCGGCGAGACTCGTGGCGCTCGGTACCGATTACGAAGAGGCCGCCGAGATCAGCGACGCCCTCGCCTAGCTTGATATCGGTGCCACGACCAGCCATGTTAGTGGCGATGGTGACGGAAGCTTTTTGACCGGCATTGGCGACGATCTCGGCTTCCTGCGCGTGGAACTTGGCATTCAAAACGCTGTGCACAATATTGCTACGCTTGAGCATACGGGAGAGCAGCTCGGAGGCTTCGACCGAAGCGGTGCCGACGAGCACGGGCTGGCTCCTCTGGTTGGCCTCTTGGATCTGCTCGATCACGGCGTTGAACTTTTCGCGGCGCGTCTTGAAGATGACATCGTTTAAATCGACGCGCACGTTGGGGCGATTGGTCGGGATGACCATCACGGCGAGCCCGTAGATTTCGCTAAACTCGGAGGCTTCGGTCTCGGCGGTACCGGTCATGCCAGCGAGCTTATCATACATGCGGAAGTAGTTTTGAATGGTGACGGTGGCGTAGGTCTTGGTCTCCTTCTCGATCGTGCAATTTTCTTTGGCTTCCACGGCTTGGTGGAGGCCGTCTGACCAGCGGCGACCGGGCATGACGCGGCCGGTGTTTTGGTCGACGATGTTGACCTTACCGCCTTGGACGACGTATTCCTTATCGCGCTCATACAGGCTGTAGGCGCGCAGCAACTGGCTGATGCAGTGAATGCGCTCGCTGGTGACTTGGAAAAGAGTCTCGGCATCGAGCTTAGCTTTTTGCTTCTCCTCGGGGGTGAGCGCATCCTTCTTATCGATTTCAATAAACTGGGTCGGTAGGTCGGGCAGCATGAAGGCGTCGGGATCGTCGGGGCTCATCAGCGTGCGGCCGCGCTCGGTGAGGTCGGCTTGTTGCTGCTTTTCGTCGATCACGTAGAAGAGCTCTTCTTTGAGCTTGTAGCGCTGCACTTTATTAAAGTCGCTGTTCATCTCTAGATCGAACTTATCCACCGCGCGGCGGATCTTGGGCACTTCGTTTAATCGGTGAAACTGCTTATTCTTCGGCATGCCGAGCTTGACCTGATACATGCTGGCCACAGCGGCGTAGCGCTCTTCTTCGGTGGCGCTTTCGTTGTCGAATACCTTCTTGGCTTCGGCGACGAGATGATTACAAAACGCCTGTTGTTCCGAAAAGAGGTTCTGGATGATGGGCTTGACCTCGTTAAAGGGCAGCGGGTTATCATCCTGCATGGGGCCGGAAATAATAAGCGGCGTGCGGGCTTCGTCGACCAGGATGGAGTCCACTTCGTCGATAATACAGAAGTAGTGGTCGCGCTGCACTTGATCTTCCTTGCGGCTGGTCATGCCATTGTCGCGCAGGTAGTCGAAGCCGAACTCAGAAGCGGTGCCGTAGGTAATATTGCAACCATACATCTCGCGGCGCGCCTGTGGATTCATGCTGTTTTGAATACAGCCAACGGTGAGCCCGAGGAAGCGGAAGATGTGCCCCATCCACTCGGAGTCGCGGCGTGCGAGGTAGTCGTTGACCGTGACCAGCTGGCAATTGCGCCCGGTGAGCGCGTTCAAATAAAGCGGGCAGGTAGAGACAAGGGTCTTACCCTCACCGGTCGCCATTTCCGCGATGCGCTTTTCATGGAGCGCGATACCGCCGATAAATTGCACATCGTAGTGCACCATTTCCCAAGGTAGCTGGTGGTCGCACACATCGTAGGACTTGCCGCACATGCGGCGCGCGGCGCTTTTCACGGTGGCGAAGGCTTCGGGCAGCAGATCATCGAGGCTCTCGCCGTCTTCCTGATTGCGCTTCATAAACTCGGCGGTTTTAGCGCGGAGTTCCTCGTCGGAGAGCGATTGGTATTCGAGCTCGTAGGCGTTGATACGCTCAATGATAGGCTGACACCGCTTGAGGTATTTGCCATAGTGACGACCAGAGAATTTCTTAAGAATGGATGAGATCATGAGACCTTTTGACTGCGTTGGGAAAAATTTGAGCGCGTGCGACGGGTTAAAAGAGGACACCCGCCACAAAGAAAAGTCGCCAACTTGGCGAAAGAGCCACTGACTGGCAAGAGTGTACTGTGAATCTGAAAACCTAGCTACGGTTCACTCCGCCAAGTAATTATCTCCAGATCTGGCACACGTCCGAACTCTCGAAGATTACCCGTCCAAAATCTTACGATTTCGGCTACATTTCGGCTACAATTACCCCGCACATTAAATTGCACTCGGTGGTAAATCGAGCGCGGTATTTTTTAAAACGAGTGGAAAGTAGCGCGGTGCATCGCGTGCCAGCAAAACCTCATCTGCCTCGCTTTGCTCAATCCACTCCCGCGCCAGCCGCACGCCGCGCTCGGGATCGATACTGTAGATCAAGCTGAAAATACTAAGGGATTGACTCTAGACCCGTTTCTCGCGGTTTTAGGCGCATGAATATCGTTTGTCTCGACTTAGAGGGGGTGCTGATCCCCGAGATTTGGATCGCGTTTGCGGAAAAGACCGGGATCGAAGCGCTTAAGCGTACGACTCGCGACGAGCCGGACTACGATGTGCTGATGCGCTACCGCCTCGACATCCTCGACAAAGAAGGCTTCAAACTGGCCGACATCGAAGAGGTGATTGGCACGCTTGATCCGATGCCCGGAGCGAAGGAGTTTGTGGAATGGGTGACCTCGCAGACGCGCCTCGTCATCCTTTCAGACACTTTTCGCCAATTCGCGGAGCCGCTGATGGCTAAGTTGGGGCACCCGACTCTCTTCTGCCACGATCTGGTGATCGATGAGACTGGCCGCATCGCCGACTACGCGCTGCGCCTAAAAGATCATAAGCGTAAGGCGGTCGAAGCATTCAAGGCGCTGAACTTCGACACATTTGCCGCTGGCGATTCCTATAACGATCTCTCAATGATCGACGTGGCGGATCACCACGCACTCTATTGCCCGCCCGAGCGCCTGATTGCAGAGCGCCCCGAACTGCCCGTCGCCCGCGACCACCGCGAACTGCGGCAGATTATTGAGGGCATTCTATAAACCACCCACACCCCAACCCTTGCGCACAAAACCATGCTAGTTCACACTGTATTCTTCTGGCTCCATAAAAATCTCGATGGTACGGAATTGGCTGAATTCCGGATGGGACTAGAGAGCCTAAAGAGTATCGAACATGCCAAAACTGTCTTAATCGGCACCCCCGCTGAAGTAGCGGATCGCCCCGTATTGATCAAAAACTACGACTATTGCCTGACAGTGATTCTCGAGGACGTGGCCGCCCACGATGCTTATCAGGCTCACCCCAAGCATCTAACCTTCCTCGCGAATCATAAAGCTAAGTTTGAACGTGTATGCGTTTATGATGCTGATTAAACTTTGGGTACTTTTTTAGAACAACTTGCCGCCACTCGCTGGTATGAATGGCTGGGCATGGTCGCTGGCATCACTGGAGTGTGGCTGAGCATCAAAGAAAAGATCGCCGCTTGGGCGTTTTTTATCACCTGCTATAGCTGCTACGTTTACATTAGTTATCGCTCGGGGCTGCACGCCTTCATGGGGATGAACATCGTGTTCATCGGTATCTCGATCTACGGGTGGACGAAGTGGTCGCGTCAAGACGACGGCGTCGCCAGCTCGGTGACGCGCACGCTCAGAGCGCATCTGTGGATCGTACTGACTTGTATTGCACTTGGCACTGTCGGCATCGGCTACCTGCTGGCCTCCACAGGCGCGGCCAACCAGCCCTACCTCGACGCATTCGCTACCTGCTGCGGCTTCTCGGCACAATGGATGCTCGGGCGCAAGCAGATCGAGACCTGGCTATTCTGGATTATCAGTAACTCCGTATACGCCGGGATCTTCATTTCCGCCGGTCTCTGGCCGAGCGTGCTGCTGTTCGCAGTTTTCATACTGCTGGCGATCAAGGGCTGGCGCGAATGGCAAGTCCAAGTGAACGGGCGCACGCCTACGATCCAGCTATGAAACGTATTGTTATAACAGGTGCCGAATGCACAGGGAAAAGTAGCCTCACACAGGCACTCTCCGGCTACTATGGTGAGCCTTGGTCGCCTGAGTATGTCCGTGAATACGTCCACCTGCTGGATCGCGAACTCACACAAAAAGATTTGGCTGCAATCTTCGACGGGCAACTATCCATCGAAGACGCTGGCCTCTCCAAAGCAACGCAGTTTGTGCTGCACGATACCAATCTACTGTCTTCGATTATCTACGCCAACCACTACTACGGAGCGGTGCGCGACGATGTGAACGAGTTATTTCTCAAGCGCGATTATACGCTGTATCTGCTCTGCACGCCCGCCGGCATCGACTGGCAAGCTGACCCCGGCCAGCGCGACAGCCCGCAGGCACGCGCGGAGCTGCAAGTGAAGTTTAAAGAGAGTCTAGATACATTGCAGCTACCCTACGTGGAGCTTAGCGGCGACAAGACCGCACGCTTCGGCGAGGCCATCCGCGCGATAGATGCGGTGCTGTGAGTCGTGGGTGTGTCCGCTTGAAGGCAGTCTCAAAAACCATGAGATGCGTCCAAATCGTTACCGATTCGGCTACTTTGTGACTTGCTTCACTGCCTTTTTCTTTACTGCTTTCTTGGTCGAGCCTTTGACTGCTTTCTTAGTCGCCGTTTTTCTCGGGGCAATGCTGCTTTTCGCTTGGTCGGCTGGCTTGGCCACTTTTTTGGCGACCTTCTTCGCAGGCGCTTTGCTAGTAGCGGTTTTCTTCTGGGCTGAATTTGGCTGTGATGCACTTTCTCGGCTTTTTGGCGTAACCGCTGCCTTTTTCACAGGTTTTTCCCGGACTACGTCAATTATCGAAGCTTTCGACTCAGGCTTAGCTTCTGCCTTTCGCTGCCCTCCTTGCTTGGGCTTGCGACCTTGCGCTGACTCACTCGGCTGAGGCGACTGAGACGATGGCTGCGGCTGCGGCTGCCCGCCTTCTTGCTTGGGTTGGCCGTCTTGTGATGGCGCGTTGGGATCGCGGTCGCGGTTGCTTTCACGGTTGCTTTCACGATTACGATTGCGTCCTCCACGACGGCGTCCGCGGCGGCGCTGGTTGCCGCCCTCTTCCCCATCGTCAGACTGGCTACGTTGATTTTGTGGGTTGGGCGATTTTGGCTCGCGCTGTTGCGAAGGTTGATTTTGCGATTTTTGCTGCTTTTTCGATCTTTGCGGCTGCGGTGACTGCGGCGGCTGCGGCGACTGTGGCGACTTGCGCTCGGAAGGTTCGTAGCGCTCGGGGTGTGCTTCAAAGTCTTCAATCGCGGCGGTGATCTTCTCTTCCATTTCGTCGTCGGTGTAGGGAATGGTGCGATCAATCTTAGCCTTTTCCTGAGTCGGAATCTTGGGCTGTTCGGGCGGGCAATAAGCCTGCGGCGGCAGCACCACTTCGCTGTAGGGGTCGAGCGGCAGCGGCACTTCGGGTAAGACGCCGCCGGAACGTGCGCTGCAGCGCGGGTGCAGCACTAGCTCGGAAGGCACATTGGCAAAATTGGGGTTGAGTAGGTGCTCGACCGCGCGGGCGACGTCTTCGAGGTCAATATGTGTTTGCTCACTGCTCTCGACGGAGAGCGCATCGGGCTCGGGGTTTTGTCGCAGTATGATATTCGACACGCGCAGGCCGGCGTCGCGGGCACTGTCAAAGAGCGCGCGGTTCAT
>Ga0222650_1000238_pt1 | contig 47983 bp, 41 predicted proteins | sample AntAcemetagen367_FD_179820 | JGI IMG/M metagenome (GOLD analysis project Ga0222650, IMG submission 179820) | Saline water microbial communities from Ace Lake, Antarctica - #367 | ecosystem: Environmental > Aquatic > Non-marine Saline and Alkaline > Saline | place: Antarctica: Ace Lake... | reverse complement strand
GGCAGAACCTCGCCATTACGGGACCTATTGTGCTTACTAGTGGCAATCATTATATCAATTCTAGCGATGTGGTTTGTACAAAAGATGCTTCTATTACCATCAATTCTGGTGCAAGACTATACATACAATATGGCTCTCACCTTTACGCTTGCGATGAAATGTGGCAGGGAATTGATGCAAAGAATGGAAGCCGTATCTATTTCCAATCTAACTCCATTATTGAAGATGCCGAAACGGCAATAGATATAGAATACGGTGCGTTGTACAGCATTTCTTCTGCCGTATTCAACAAAAACTACGTGCATATTTACAAGCACATGCCAAGCGGTGGCTCGCCTATTTATACTGGTGACTATGTCATTGCCAAATCCAAATTCCTCTGCCAAACTACTGCTACTATTAGCTTGCCAACACCTGTATATACAACCTTGGCCGCGCCACACACAGGTCAACGAACATCTATTGCCATACAAGCCTTTGGAGTACCCAAAATGCTGGTAGGTAATACGTTTGCAGCAAATGGCAACACCATCGATAACACCGATTGGGGTGTTTTTGATTGGACAGTAAAAAAGGTACAGGTGATGTATAATACATTGCGCAACATTGGCAATGGTGGGGTTTATGCCGTTTATGGCTCAGGGCTTGGTGGCGAGACCATCGACATTAACAATAACACGTTTAATAAGATGCCTTACCCCATTTTCTGTTATGATAATAAGCCAACGTCACGTACGCATATTAAAAACAACACCATAGACTTTGACGGAATGGGTACTCCGCCACCCACAGGTATGCGCGGTATTACGGTAGAAGAGATAACCCCTGCAAGCGGAAGCAACCTTAACTTCGTGGATATTTCGCACAATACCATTTACAAAGCGCCAACAGGAATTTTCCTTAGAAACCTGAAAGGAGACAACAACAACCAGAAGGCCTCCATCTATATTTACGACAACACCATAACCCACCAGCAGAGCAGCAGCGAACAGGGCGCAGGCATAAATATGCAGAATGTGGTGCAAAGCTCTGTGGTTGACAACAAGATTAGCCACCCAACCAGTGGTATAAATTGGTGGGAAACCGCCATACGCTCTTCCTCAGGTAGTAATGAGAACGGTTTCTATTGCAACTACCTGCACCACATTGGCAACGGAATAGTGTTTAATGGCTACCAGAACACCAACACCGTGGTGGCAAACAACGATTTTGAGCGCAACCACCGCGCCTTTATGCTCAATTGGGGCGATGTGGGCCCACAGAACACCAGCTACCCTTACCCGCACGATAACGAGTGGATAGACCCAAGCTATTGGGACATCACCAACTCCAAATACACCACACAGGTAATTGGTATCAATACGCATACTACCTCTTTTGGTGTAAGAGTTGGCCCCCCTTCTGTCTATTATCCAGCGCATAACCATAACACGGATCCGACTCCTCCGGCTTTTCAAATACCGATTAGTGTTATTGGAAGCTCATGGCAGTACGGGTGCGTGGTAAACGGGCTGCATGCCAATTTCAAAACAGATGGTTCTGAAGAAGCGGCTGAACTGCCGAACTATATGAACATCATTGAACCTCCTGAGGCGCAGAGCGACCGTGAAGCCAACCAACAATGGATTGCCAAGTACGGACTCTACAACTATCTGACCCGAAACAGCGCATTGGCTGAAGAAAGCACCGCCATGTCTCATTTTAGGGCGGAGAATGAACAGAGCAACATTGGAAAATTGCAACGTGCCATAGCGGGTTTCAATCAAACGGAGATTGGTATCGGACAGCAGGAAGCTGCTGACCTGAACACTATTCAGCCTACAAATAGTGTAGAACAGACGCTGAAAGACGTGTTGACCATCCTTTATGCGAATGCAACAGACCTGCGAACACTTTCGGAAGAAACATCCGAACAATTGCGTGAAATTGCTAAGCGATGCCCGTTAGATGATGGTATGGGGGTTTATATGGCGCGTGCAGCGTTGCTGAGTGTAGATACGTTGCCAAAGGATTATGCAAACGTTTGTGAGATCTTACCCGGATTGGAAGAATCGAGGCAAAAGACCGGAGTTGAGACAGATGCAACAAATACTTGGCTTTATCCCAACCCGACCAGTGGGCAACTTAACATGGATGTTCATTTGAGCGAGGACGAGACCGCAACCATCGAAGTGTTTAATCTGGTCGGTCAGAAGGTGTTCTCACAGTCGCTCAACAATGAGATCAAAAACGTTGATCTCGGTCAGCTTACAAACGGTATTTACACCATACGCCTTTTGGTCAATGGTAACTTTAGATATACCGAGAAATTAAGTATTGTCAAGTGATGAAACAGTTATTGGCAATATCTGCACTCATTCTGTTGGCCTCATTTGCTTGGGGCCAACAGAATCTAGTACCCAATCATAGTTTTGAGGATACTGAAGATTGTCCGACATCTCCTGGTTTTTGGGAAATTCTTGATTGGTCCAATGGCAATGGACTCTCTCCTGATAACTATAACTCATGTGCCCTCGATACGGTAAGTTTTTCGGTAAGCGTCCCAACAAACTATGTCGGGTTTCAAGAAGCCTACGATGGCGAAGGATATGTTGGAATCACTTGCTTCTTACTAAACTACCCTGACCTGAGAGAGTATGTGCAGGCCATTTTAACAGACACGCTGACAGGAGGGCTTCGCTACCATATTGGGTTTTATTGCAATGCGGCAAACCGATTACAATATGCAGTCAGCACTTTAGGGGCAGCAATTACAATAGAGGCTCCAGACCGTGTTACACAAGATTACCCGAATACGCTCCTTGACGCGGAGTCGCAGGTGCTTCATGAAGGTCGTTTTCCGTTGACCGATACTGCCAATTGGGTGCTGATTTCCGACACAGTATTGGCAATGGGAGGAGAGAGGTATATCACTATCGGCAATTTTTATCCAGATAGTGAAAGCGATACCGTTCGTTTCAATCCTGATCAGCCACCTATCGGTACTTCGCCTACTACTTCAGCCTACTACTACATTGATGATGTTTTTGTGTATGCGATTGATAGTGTGCCAAGCGGGGTTGGCATAAACGAGGTTGCACGGGAGAGTGAATTTTCACTTTATCCTAATCCTAGTAATGGACAGTTTACACTTGCATACCAGTTGAATGAGATGGAAACGGGCGAAATCCGAATGTTTGACATGGTTGGCAAGCAAGTCTTTGCACAAACAGTAAGCGGAGAAGCTAAGATGGTAAATATGAACCTCTCTGAATTAAGCACTGGTCTATACCTGATAAGCTTAGAGGTGAACGGTGAAGTGCGTTTTGCTGAACGGTTAAGTATCTTGAAATAATGAGGTTTCTTCTTGCAATAATGATTTTCCTGCCCATGCTCTGCATGGCGCAGGAAAATCTTGTTCTTAATCCAAGTTTCGAGGAATACTCAGATTGTCCTCAATCAGTAGGGCAGTGGACTGTCTCGGGGTGGGAAACAATCACATTCACTCCTGATTACTTTCATGCTTGTGCACCTGAAAATGCCAATTATTCTGCGAATTCTCCAAGAAACATCATGGGCTATCAAACCCCAGTTAGCGGTGCAGCGTACGTAGGGATTTCGGCATTTGGAGTTCAAAATCCCGAAGCTAGAGAGTTCTTATCAACCGAATTGAAAGACCCCTTAGAATGGGGCATTCGATACGTGGTAAGTCTTTATGTATCTGCCGCAAACAGGGCTCAATACGCGATAAGCACCTTAGGTGTAGCACTAACCACCGAACCACCTCAGGTAATAACCGTTGATTGGCCGAACGGCATGGTAGACGCGGTACCCCAGGTTATGCTCGATACACGCATTCCAATTATTGATACAGCCAAATGGGTCTTGATTTGCGATACGATATTGGCAACGGGAACGCTATCTCACGATAGGTAATTTTCATTTAGATGGTGAGAGTGATACGGTACGGTTCAACCCTAACCAGCCACCGATTTACGGTTCTCCTACTACGTTTGCATACTATTACATAGACGATGTGTATGTTGTGGCGTTGGATAGTGTGCCAAGCGGGGTTGGCATTCACGAAGTGGAAGAACTTGGTTTTACCGTCTTTCCTAACCCAGCTACTGATGTTTTGCGGTTTAGATTTACAGATTCCTCCACTCGTTCCTCGGTCGGAATGACGGTAAGGCTGTTGGATATGCGTGGTAGTGAGGTTTTGGTACAGAGGGTAACTGGGCAAAACGCAACCTTATCGTTGCAGAACATACCTAGTGGGCTTTATTTTCTAGAAGCCACCAATGCAGAAGGAAGAAAACGCATCCGCAAGGTGCTTAAAGAGTAGTTGGCTTTCTGCATTTTTATCTGCTTAATCTGTAATCAATGGCAAAAGTTTGTTTGTCTATCAAATCTTCTTTTTGAAACTTAGCGGCATGAGAGTCTTGATTGCAATAATGATTTTCCTGCCCATGCTCTGCATGGCGCAGGGAAACCTTGTTCCTAATCATAGCTTCGAAGACTTGGAGGCCTGTCCGGGCAGTTTCAGCGATTGGAACACCATAAGTTGGTTAAACGGTAATGGACTATCGCCAAATAATTTCAACTCCTGTGCTGCTGCCTCTGTAAATTACTCAGCCAATGTTCCTGTTAATCATGTCGGGTTTCAGGAGGCCCACGATGGCGAAGGATATGTTGGAATCACCTGCTTCTTATTAAACTATCCTGACCTGAGAGAGTACGTTCAGGCAATATTAACTGACACCCTCACAGGTGGGATTCGCTACCACGTTGGGTTTTATTGCAATGCTGCAGATCGTTTGCAGTACGCTATCAGTACCCTTGGAGCTGCCCTTACAATAGAAGCACCACCTATGTTGACAGGGAATTATCCGAACACTTTACTCGATGCCAATCCACAGGTTCTTCACCGTGGTCGTTTCCCGTTGACCGATACTGCCAATTGGGTGCTGATAAGCGATACCGTACTGGCTGTTGGAGGAGAGAAGTATATCACCATCGGCAATTTTCATCCAGATAGTGTAAGTGATACCGTTCGTTTCAATCCGAACCAGCCGCCCATCCTTAATTCGCCCACTACTTCAGCCTACTATTACATTGATGACGTTTTTGTTTATGCGATTGATAGCGTACCAAGTGGAATAAGCCCCCCTACCCCCCAAAGGGTGGAGTTGGAGGTGTGGCCAAACCCCACTACAGATGTACTCAACATCAAAATCACACATAAATTTAACCTTGTCCGATTGTTGGACATGAGCGGTAGATGTGTGATTGCCGAAAACATTGCCACAAGCAATTACATGATGAGGCTAGATGGCATTCCATCGGGTATGTATCTGCTAGAAGCAACAGATAAAGAAGGTAGAATGCATGTAAAGAAAGTGTTGAGGAAATGATTGGAGCAGCTATATATATATCAGGAAGCACTTGGCCTTATGCTTGTGTTGTTGACGGCCTTCACGCTAACTTTAAGACCGATGGAAGTGAAGAAGAGACAGCCACTGAACAGCCTTATCAGAGCGTGATACAACCTACTGAAGCTCAAAGCGAACGCGAAGCCAACCAGCAATGGATAGCACAATATGGGCTATACAACCATTTGATTGGCAATGGATTGCTTGCCGAAGAAAATGCGCTGGTTGCCGCGTTCCAAACGGAAAGTGAGCAAAGCAATATCGGCAAATTGCAGAGAGCAGTAGCCGCTTTCAGTCAGACTGGTATGGGTGTGCTACAGCAAGAAGCCCAGAATGAACTGACCAGCATTGAACCATTGAACAGCGTAGAACAAACCCTAAAAGAGGTATTGAACATTCTTTATAGTAATTCGGAGGATTTGCGTAGCATGACCGAAGAAAGCACAGCCGAATTACGCCAGATTGCCAAACGTTGTCCGCTGGATGATGGAATGGGCGTTTATATGGCACGTGCAGCTTTGCTTAGTGTGGATACTTTACCTGAAGATTACTCAAACGAATGTGAGCGTATTCCTAATCTTGAAGAAGCCAAAAACAAGGCATCGTCTGAACAGAATGGTCAAGTGCTAGGAATCTATCCTAATCCTACTACTGGTCAGTTGACGGTTGTCGCAGGCATTGAAAATGATGAAACTGGTACGGTGGAAGTTTTCAACCTACTGGGGCAAAGTGTTTTTTCTCAGTCATTGATGGATGGAAACAAGCATGAAATTGATTTATCTAATATGATTGGGGGCATTTACAACATCAGAATAATTGTGAATAGCAAGGTAGAGTTTTCTAGTAAACTAAGCATTCTGAACTAATGCGATGTTCATTGGCAATAGCAACCTTTGTTCTGTTGGGTCAGTTGGTTCTGGCCCAACAGAACTTAGTGGTTAACGGTAGCTTTGAAAATCCTCCGAACTGTCCTAGCGCAAGTGTCTCGTTTGCTGCATCAGCAATGGGTTGGGTTTCAGGTACGGAGGTCGGTACACCAGATCATTTTCATACGTGTGTAACAATCGACCCTTTGGCGGTTCCTTGCAATTGGCGTGGATGTCAAGAACCAAGAACAGGTGATGGTTATGCTGGTATCTGGGCCTTTAGTAAATACCACCCAGAGGCTAGAGAATATATTCAGACACAGCTAATACAACCTCTTTATCCGGGTGTCAGGTATGAAGTTCGGTTCTACGTAAGTTTAGCAGAACATATGGGAGGGTATGCAGTCTCCACAATGGGTGCTGCACTTACCGCAGAATCACCAGATACATTGGACGGTGGCCTGAGACTGAATGCAGACCCTCAGGTTTTGTATCAAGGGCCACCATTGACTGATACCATTAACTGGATTCTGATTACGGACACCATAGTAAGTAGAGGAGATAATGAGCGGTTTCTGACAATTGGCAATTTCTTTGCTGACGGAGACAGCGATACCCTACTGTTTAACCCCAATGCGCAGTTATCGGAACTTGCTTACTACTTTATTGATGATGTATCAGTAGTAGCATTAGACAGCGTACCAAGTGGGGTGGGCATAGATGAGGTGGAAAGAGAGCGTGCTTTCAACGTTTACCCAAACCCGAACAACGGACAGTTTACATTGGCGTACGACCTGAAGGGTTTGGAGAATGGTGAAGTACGCGTGTATGATATGGTTGGTAAACAAGTCTTTACCCAAACCTTAATTGGTGAGGCAGGAACAGCCGAAATGAACTTAGTTGAATTAAATGCTGGCGTGTATCTTATCAGTTTAGAGGTAAACGGTGTAAGCCGCTTTACTGAAAGATTAAGTATCTTATCAGAATGAAAGCACTGACGATGAACATCATTGAACCTGCTGCTACACAGAGTGAAAGAGAGGCCAACCAACAATGGATTGCCAAGTACGGACTCTACAACTATCTGACCCGAAACAGCGCATTGGCTGAAGAAAACACCACTATGTCTGATTTTGGTGCGGAGAACGAACAGAGTAACATTGGAAAACTGCAACGTGCCATTGCTGCTTTCAGTCAGACTGAGGTTGGTATTGGACAGCAAGAAGCTGCCGAGCTGAACAGCATTCAGCCAACAAATAGTGTAGAACAGACACTGAAAGACGTGTTGACCATACTTTATTCCAATGTAACCGACTTGCGGACACTTTCGGAAGAAACGGAACAACTTCGAGAAATTGCTAGACGATGCCCGTTAGATGATGGTATGGGGGTTTATATGGCGCGTGCAGCGTTATTGAGTGTAGATACTTTGCCAAAGGATTATGCAAACGAATGTGAGCGGATTCCAGGTCTTGAGGAAGCCAAAAACAAAACGACTTTAGAGAAGGAAGAGGTGTTTGGAGTGTTTCCAAATCCGAATAATGGGTCAATGACCGTAACATACGATTTAGAGGAAAGTGAAATCGGTAAGTTGGAGATTTTTGACCCTGCGGGTCGAAAAGTTTTCAGTACCGACCTGACTTTTGGCTCATCCTCTGTAGTGATTAATGTACCGTTCTTGAATGCTGGAGTTTACATCTGCCAAGTAAAGATTAACGGGAACATAGAAATGAGTAGTCAAATCTCTGTAATCAAATAGGATGGGAAGGACTATTTTAATACCATTGATTTTCCTGTGCCTGAGTACTCAGGCACAGGAAAATCTGGTTCCAAACGGAAGTTTCGAGCAGTTTTCAGATTGTCCTATGAATCCAGGTAATTGGACGGCAGTTAGTTGGAACACTCCAACGTTTACACCAGATTATTTTAATGTTTGCGCTCAGAACAACGGTGAGTTTTCAGTTAGTATCCCACAAAATTACTTAGGCTTCCAACCCCCCTCGGAAGGTGAGGCCTACGCGGGAATAACTCCATTTAATAAAAATCTACCAGAAGCAAGAGAATATCTAGTTGCGGAACTATCAAGCGAGATGATTGCTAGTTGGCGTTATGAGATTAAATTTTTTGTGTCTCCCTCTGAACGCGCACAGTACGCAGTAAGCACTCTAGGGGCTGCTCTTACGTCTGAGCCACCTGAAGTTGTCAGCATTGCTACCCCAAATGGTATGATAGATGCCGTGCCACAGATAATGCTTGATGAACGAATTCCAATTACTGATACAGCCAAATGGATTCTCATTTGTGACACGGTTTGGGCCACAGGTGGCGAGAAGTATATTACGATTGGCAATTTTCACTCAGATGGAGACAGTGATACGCTGCGTTTTAATCCTAACCAACCACCACTAGGAAATTGGCCTTCAACGTTTGCGTACTACTACATAGACGATGTTTCTGTTGTGGCATTGGATAGTGTGCCGAGTGGGGTAGGCATAAACGAAGTGGAAGAACTTGGTTTTACCGTTTACCCCAACCCAGCGACAGAAATCCTTAACATTAAAAGTGCAAAGCAACTTGTTGGAGTACGTGTATTGGATATGCGGGGCAGAAGGGTGTATGCAGAAAACATTGCCGCCACCACGCTTGAGGTAGATCTGAAGAGTATTCAAACTGGCATTTATATGTTGGAGGTAACAGACGAAGATGGGTGCAAAGCCACGGAGCGTTTCATTAAAACTTCGGTGCCGTAACAATTATTTGGTTTAACCTAGGTTGGTTTCTAATGTAAAAGCCTTTTGTCTTTGGCGGGAGGCTTTTTTATGTCCGCACCTAACAGAAACTACGTAAACAGCTAAGTCAAGTGCGTGTAAATAGCTGATTCTAAGCGTTTACAGAGAAAATTTCACAACATATTTCACGTCTTGATTTAATTTTTAGCTTTGCGCGAAATTGAATAGGTAAAATAGAACAAACATGTACTGGACCCTCGAATTAGCATCACGTCTCGAAGACGCACCTTGGCCAGCCACAAAGGATGAGTTGATTGACTTCGCAATGAGATCAGGCGCTCCAATGGAAGTGGTAGAAAACCTACAAGAAATTGAGGACGACAGCGAAGTGTTCGAAAGCATCGAAGACATCTGGCCAGATTATCCCACCAAAGACGACTTTTTCTTCAACGAGGACGAATACTGACCTTTACAAAACTCAAAACATACAACGGCTCTGTCATTCGGCAGGGCCGTTCTTTTTTTGTGTTAATTGGTAGCGATGATTCTTCGGTTCGCTCCATATCAATTGCAGCTCAAATATCCGTTCAGACTGGCCACAGGAACGCGCACTTCCACACCCACGGTTCAAGTTCAGGTTGAACTGAACGGAATAATTGGTTATGGCGAAGCTTCCATGCCGCCTTATCTTGGTGAAACGACTGAATCAGTCTCCGCGTTTCTTTCGAAATTGAAACCTGAGAATTGGCGGATTGAAAATCTTACCGCAATCCTTCAAGAGATTGATTCACTTTCGGAGAAAGATAACGCGGCCAAAGCTGCTATTGATATCGCCCTTCATGATCTGAAAGCCAAAATGCTGGGAATTCCAACACGCGAACTTTTCGGAATTACCGCAAGCCAAACGCCTCCAACTGCCCTGACCATTGGCATGGGAAGTGAGGCCGAACTCAGGAAGAAAGTAAAGGAAGCCGAAGATTTTCAGCTGCTCAAAATCAAGTTGGGCGAGCCAGACGACAAAGACAAAATTGATTTTCTTCGCTCAATTACCGACAAACCATTTCTGGTGGATGCCAACCAAGGTTGGACAGATGTGGAAGTGGCTTTGAAGTTGATTGACCATTTGAGTTCGATGAATGTTTTGATGGTAGAGCAACCCATGTCTACTAGCACGCCTGCCGAAACGTGGATAACGCTTAAACACAAAAGTGCTCTTCCAATCTTTGCGGATGAAAGCGTAAAGCGTCTGTCAGATTTGGAAAATGTTTCTGAACTCTTTCATGGAATCAACATCAAACTGATGAAAAGCACGGGTTTGGCAGAAGCAAATGCCATGTTTGACCGTTGCCAACAATTGGGCTTGCAGACAATGATTGGTTGCATGACCGAATCGAGTTGCGCCAATATGGCGGCAGCACAATTGGCTTCACGTGCCAACTTCGTTGACCTTGATGGCCCGTTCCTCATCAACAACAACCCGTTTGAGGCACCTAGATTGAGTAGAGGGTGCATTCAACTTGATGCGATCGCGGGAAATGGAGCGATTCCTTCTGAGTGAATCAGGAAATTCAACTTATCTAAATCAAGGTCGTTTTTGTTTCAATTCGCTTTAGGAGTGAACCATTATGTTTTGCAGAAGATTTGGGCAAAAGCTATCTTTACACCATGAGCATTCAGGAAATACAAAGCCTTAGCAACGCAGAAAAAATTCTACTGGTAGAGCAGATCTGGGATAGCATTGATAAGAAAGACATCAATTTATCTGCTGCCCAAAAGAAGGAACTTGACATGAGGTTAGAGCAACACGCCAAAGGCGAAACCAAATTCAGTTCTTGGGATGAGGTTAAAAAACGGTTGCACAATCGCAGTTAGATGGTCTACTATCGGATTCATGTTTCCGAAGAAGCTTTTCTTGATTTAGTTCAGGCATTTGATTGGTATGAGGAACAACGCAGCGGATTGGGTTCGGAGTTGGAACTTTGTGTTGAGGCAAGAATTCACGCAATCGCCAGAAACCCCTTTCATTATCAAGAGCGTTACAAACTGGTTCATATCGCTTTTGTTGACCGCTTTCCATACGGAATTCATTATCTCATCGAGGACAAAGAAATCCGCATCATCGGTATATTTCACATGAGCCGAAACCCTAAGAATTGGAGAAGGGGTTAGTAACAAGTTCTCCAATCTCGGATGGTCAAAAAACCGCTTTGTACCCTTTAACCTAAAGGCTTAATTTCGCGCCCTTGCATGACAGGTTGTCAAAACGCCTCCATAGGAACGGTTGTTGACATCACGAGTGCTACTCAAAAGGAATTCACACAGAATGATCGATTTTATAAATAATCTAGCCAAAAAATTCTTCGGAAGTAAGGCCGATAAGGACATTGAAGAAATTCAACCTTACGTTGCACTGATTAACGAATTCTCAAACGCTCTTCAAAATGTTTCGGATGATGCACTTCGCGCAAAAACCGCTGAGTTCAAACAGCGTATTGCAGAGTTTCTTTCCGCAGAGCGCAAGCAGATTGACGAACTCGCAGCCAAAGCCGAAGATGCAGCAACCGATGTAGAGGAAAAAGAACAGCTCTACGAACAAATTGATAAGATTGAAGAAACGGTAACCGATAAGACTGAGGAAGTACTTCTCGAAATCCTTCCAGACGCGTTTGCAGTTGTAAAAGAAACTGCCCGAAGACTTAAAAACCAAGGTTCATTAACGGTTATGGCAACCGAAATGGATAAAGACTTGGCGGCCAAGAAGGGGTACGTTACCATCAATGGAGACAAGGCCACCTTCCCTAAAACATGGATAGCTGGCGGAGCGGAAACCACATGGGATATGGTGCATTACGATGTACAGCTAATTGGTGGCGTAGCACTTCATAAAGGACGAATTGCCGAGATGGCAACGGGTGAAGGAAAAACTCTCGTAGCAACTCTTCCTGTTTATTTGAATGCATTGGCTGGCCGTGGCGTTCACTTGGTAACCGTTAATGATTACCTCGCAAAACGTGACTCTGAATGGATGGGTCCGTTGTACGAATTCCACGGATTATCTGTGGATTGTATTGACAAACACCAGTCAAATTCTCCAGAAAGAAGAGCTGCGTACAACGCTGACATCACCTTTGGAACAAACAACGAATTTGGTTTCGATTATCTACGAGACAACATGGCTCGCGAAGCTGGAGACCTAGTTCAGCGCAAGCACAACTACGCTATTGTGGATGAGGTTGATTCTGTTTTTATTGATGACGCAAGAACACCGCTTATTATTTCAGGCCCTGTTCCTCAAGGTGATAAACATGAATTTGACGACCTAAAACCGAAAGTTGAAAAGCTTCTTCAGGTTCAGAGAACATTTTTCAATACCACCCTTGCCGATGCCAAGAAGCTGATTACTGCAGGAAAAGATAGTTACAAAGAAGGCGAAGGCGGAATGGCCTTGCTTCGTGCTTTTCGTGCGCTTCCTAAAAACAAGGCACTTATCAAGTATTTGAGTGAACCAGGTGTGAAACAGATTCTTCAGAAAACGGAGAACTATTACATGCAGGACCAGAACAAGGAAATGCATAAGGTTGATGCTGAACTGTTCTTTATAATTGATGAAAAAAACAATTCAATCGAGTTGACAGAAAAAGGTCTTGAGTTGGTTACCAAGAACATGGATGACGACCAATTCTTTGTTTTAACCGATGTTGGATCAGGAATTGCCGAGATTGAAAAAATGGGCGGCACCGACCAAGAAAAGGCAAAAGCCAAAGACGAACTGATGCGCGATTTCGCCATTAAAAGTGCGCGTGTTCATGCCATGAATCAGTTGTTCAAAGCCTACACACTTTTTGAAAAAGATGTGGAGTACGTGGTGATGGATAATAAGGTGAAAATTGTGGATGAGCAGACTGGTCGTATCATGGATGGTAGACGCTACTCAGACGGTCTGCATCAAGCAATCGAATCCAAGGAAAACTTGAAGGTTGAAGCTGCTACCCAAACGTGGGCAACGGTTACGCTTCAGAATTACTTCCGTATGTACCACAAGCTTTCTGGTATGACCGGAACAGCCGAAACAGAAGCAAAAGAGCTTTGGGATATCTACGAATTGGATGTAATGGTAGCTCCTACCAACCGACCAATTACGCGAGATGACAAAGAGGATATGGTTTACAAAACCACTCGTGAGAAATACAACGCGGTAATTGATGATGTGGTGAAACTTACCTCAGATGGCCGACCAGTTTTGGTGGGTACAACTTCGGTAGAAATCTCTGAGCTTTTGAGCCGTATGCTCAAAATGAAAAAGATTGACCACACGGTTTTGAACGCGAAATTGCATGCGAAGGAAGCAGATGTTGTTGCGAATGCTGGTAAGCCAGGAGCGGTAACAATCGCAACCAACATGGCTGGTCGTGGAACGGATATCAAGCTTACCGATGAAGTAAAAAAATCTGGTGGTTTAGCAATTATTGGAACAGAGCGTCACGAGAGTAGACGAGTAGACCGTCAGTTACGTGGTCGTGCTGGCCGTCAGGGAGACCCGGGTTCTTCACAGTTCTACATTTCGCTAGAAGACAACTTGATGCGACTTTTCGGTTCTGACCGAATTGCCAAGCTGATGGATAAAATGGGTTACGAAGAAGGCGAGGTTATTCAGCATGGAATGGTTTCTAAATCCATCGAGCGAGCTCAGAAAAAAGTTGAAGAAAATAACTACGGAATCAGAAAGAGACTACTCGAGTATGATGATGTAATGAACGCACAGCGTGAGGTTATCTACAAGCGTAGAAGACACGCATTACAAGGCGAACGACTTTCGGTTGATGTGCTTAATATGATTCATGACACAGCTGCTTTGCTTGTGGATGAATTTCATGATGCACGTGATTATGAAGGCTTCAAATTGGATGTAATTAGAACGTTCTCCGTTGAATCTCCGATTTCGGAACAAGAATTCAATTCGGGAAATGGAGATGAGGTTCTCGATAAATTAGTACAGGAATTGGTTAAGAGTTACGCGCGTAAAAAGAGTGGGATTGCTGAACGCGCGTTCCCAGTAATTGCGAATGTGTATGAAACGCAAGGAGAGAAATTCAAGAATATCGTTATTCCATTTACGGATGGAATCAAGAGTTTGAATGTGGTTGTCAACTTGTCGAAAACCTACGAATTGAAAGGTTCAAACCTTGCGTTGGCATTTGAGAAGAACATCATTCTCGCCATTATTGACGAGCAGTGGAAAGAGCATCTACGTGAGATGGACGAATTGAAAACCTCTGTGCAGAATGCTTCTTACGAGCAGAAAGATCCATTGCTTATTTACAAGTTTGAGTCATTTGAGTTGTTTAAGCAAATGCTTGGAAGAATGAATCGCGAAGTCATTTCTTTCTTGTTTAAAGGTGATCTTCCAAATGCGGAGAATACAAACGTTCGCGAAGCGAAAGAACGAAAGGAAAAAGTAACTGCTTCTCGTCCAGAATTAGCACAGCGTCAAGCTGCGCCAGCGCAACAAAATGGCGGACAGCAACAAGCTCTGCCAGCAGGGCCACAAAAAAAGCCTGAGCCCGTAACGGTTGGAGAAAAAATTGGGCGTAATGATCCTTGTCCTTGTGGAAGCGGCAAGAAGTACAAAACCTGCCACGGGAAAAAGTAATACAGCCCCCTAATCCGCTGGGGCTGACTTTTACTAGTCTTCTAGAACTGTAATTTATCAGTAGATTTTTGGAGGAGAGTTTCTTCTAAGAGTCAAGAGATTTCGGTAGTATTGTTCGAGTTGCCTGTGAAAGTTAGACCATCCACCTTCCATTCATTAAACTATAAAACCATGAGAACTTCTAGATATTTCGGTCTGCCTTATGGTTTGATGATGATAGCAATTATAGGTTGCAATACCGACCCTATTATTGACCCGCCTTTGCAACCTCCACCAGTACTCGATTGCTCACAAAATGTGACGGTACCAGCTGCCGATACGTTGGTGCATCCACCGCCTTACCAAGGTGTTACCCAACCCGACTATATCTATTACGAAGGTTACGAGCTAACAGATATTAGTTTTAACCCCAACGACCCGAACCAACTCGTTGTTGCTGTTTACATCAATAGGCAAGGGGTAATTCCACAAATTACTTCGAATGGTTTTGCAATTGTGCGTGTAGACATCTGTACTGGTGCTGAGTCAGTAATTTATGTATCTGAACATGATGGCACAATCAAATGCCTTGACTGGGGTAAAAATGATAGTATAGCTTTTGTTCAAGGCAGAGATCTACACTCGGTGTTTACACTGAGACCAGATGGAAGTAATCTTTTCGGAACGGAGATACCCTTTGGTTATTTCGACAGTCATAATGTTCGGTGGTCACTAGATGGTGAATCAATCTATTTAGCTCATTTAGCCGCAAATATTGTACAGTTCAATATAGCAGGGACCTTACTTTCAAGCGACATAGATCTGCCAGCACCGGACTTTGACTATCTGCCTGACGGAAGAATTGGCTACATTGGTTCTGGTATCCACATCTTTGACCCAACAACAGGCAATAGCGAGATGCTCGATGCGCTACCTTATATTTCCAATAGGTATGATGTAGCGTACTCAGAAAAACACAATGCCTTGTTCTGGGCAGCAGATACGGTTGTGGGACTTACCAATATAGAAACGGGTCAAACAACCTTGCTTAAGGTAGGAGGTAATGACGTTGTGAGATACTACAATACAGCCGCAAGCACCAACGGGTATTTGGCCTATAAGGCGTATGTTATTTCTCCAACTTTAAGCACAAACAATTCACGTGCTGTTAGAACAGAACTCCGTTTCATAAACGCAGATGGCACTAACGAACGGAGGTTGGTGCTTGATTTTCAGTGAGAAAACCCACTAGGTTTGGCCTTTGGCGCGAACAAGAGCAAAGGTTTTATGGCCATGCATGCGGTACGACATGAAGGCACGCATTGCGGCCAACTTTCGCTGATTGCTAAGATGTACGGGAAGAAAACCGTCTGAGGATTATTTCCCGAAAACCTTTTTCAGAATATCTGAAACTCGAGCCGCAGGGTCTTTTCTGATTTTGGCTTCTTCTTCAGCAACAAGCGTAAACAGTCCAAAAAGGGCCTTGTCCAAAACGTAAGCCTCGAGGTCTGGATTTACCTTCTTCACCAAAGGAACCCGATTGTATTGATTGATAATTGGATTCCAGTATTTGGTCAGCTGAACCTTATCAATAGCGGCTTTCACAATCGGTTCAAATTTCACTTTCAGCTCTGATGTGGTCTTATCCTGCAGAAAGGTTGTTGCGGCTTTATCTCCTCCATTCAGGATATTCATTCCATCGCTGATGTTCATACTGGTGATGGCATTCACAAAAATCGGAGCGGCCTCTTTTGCAGCTTCCTCTGCTGCACGATTCAACGTTTCTACGAACTTGTCTACCTGCGGCTTCAAACCCACTTTCTCCACCGTGGTTTTTACCTGATCTACCTCAGGCGGAAACGGAATCTTTATGTTTTCATTCTTGTAAAACCCATCCAATTTTGAAGCAGAACCTCCTGCGTTCTTGCTTCCCACGGCCAAAGCCTCCTTCAACCCTTTAATAATGTCGTCTTCACTCAAGGAAGTAGTGCCATCACCCTTGGCAACGTCTTTCACGGTTTTTTCTGCGCTTTTCAGCATTTTACCGAAATTCTGTCCCATTGATGAACTTGAAACGATTAATGCGAGTACTACGAAAACAAGATTTTTCATGATAATATGTTTTAGAATTGAACGGTTGTGAAGCAAAGTCTATACCAAAAAAGATTACTCAGTAATTAGGTTGTAACGTACTCAAAACTTCTTAGTTTCCTGCGATTCCGAGGCATTGTTTAACCGACTCATTTATGTGTTGACGTTGAACTGCAAGAAGCGTATATTCGCGACCCTAAATTTTAAGAGTAATTACACATGGTAATTGGTAAAATTCGTGAACAATCAACCCTACTGATGATTTTAATCGGTGGAGCAATGCTGGCTTTCATTCTTGGAGACCTTTTAAACTCGGGTAGTTTTATACTCAACGGTTCTCCAACGGAAGTAGGTGAAATTGCCGGAAATACGGTTGACGGACGGGCTTTTGAAGAGCGTGTTCAGGTGTCAATTGAAAACTACAAGACACAAACAGGTCAGTCTAGTATTGACAATGCAACTACTGACCAATTGCGAGAGCAAACTTGGCAACAAATGGTGCGGGAGTTTGTGATGGGACAGGAATTGGATGCAACGGGTGTTCGCGTAAGCGCAGAAGAGCTTTACGATCTTGTGCAAGGAAATAGCCCTCATCCACAGGTTTTGCAGGCATTCACCAACCCTGAAACTGGTCAGTTTGACCAAGCTCAGGTAATTTCATTCTTGAAAAAAATGGAAACGGATGAAGATTTGAAGAAGCGTTGGATTGCATTCGAAAAAGATATAGCACGACTTCAGAGAAACGATAAGTACAACAACCTCATTAAAAAAGGATTGTACGTAACTAACAAGGAGGCTGAAAGTGATTTCTTGTCTAAGAATCAAGGCGCAACCATCAAGTTTGTTTTGAAGCGGTATGCAAGCGTGGCGGATTCAACGGTTGAGGTTTCAGATTCTGACATCAAAAAGTATTACAACGCTAACAAATCGAAGTTTGAGCAAGATGCATCAAGAGACGTAGAGTTCGTTACGTTCAGAGTAGAGCCTTCAAAAGAGGATTTTGAAAAAGTAAAAAATTGGGCAGATCGTTTGAAGCCTGAATTTGCAGCTTCTGAGAATGATACGCTATTGGTGAATCGTGAATCTGATGTACGTTTCAACGCAAGATGGTTAGTAAAAGGTGAATTAGGCGGAAGCATTGATACATTGATGTTTGCTGCAGATCAAGGGTATGTTGAAGGCCCATATTTGCAAGATCAAACCTACCGATTGGCAAAGTTGATTGGTGTTAAAATGGCACCTGATTCCGTTAATGCACGTCACATTCTTATCCGACCAGAAACATACGGCAGTCTAGAAGCTGCCAAAGTAACAGCTGATAGCTTGAAGGATGTGATTGAAAACGGAGGAGATTTTGCAGCTCTCGCGTTACAAGTTTCTGAAGATCCTGGTTCTGGTGCTAAAGGTGGTGACCTAGATTGGTTTAAAGAAGGACAGATGGTTCCGTCTTTTAACGATGCTTGTTTTGACGGTGATGAAGGAGATTTGGTTGTTGTTCAGTCACAATTCGGCTATCATATTATTGAAGTATTAGAGCAAAAAGGAAACACAGAAAAACGAGCCATCGCTTTCATCGACCGAACGGTTGAGCCGAGTACGAAAACATTCCAAATTGTTTATGGATCTGCAGATGAGTTCGCAAGAAGCATTACTTCATTGGCCTCTTTCGATCAGGAAATCGCTAGTCGCGGTTTAAACAAACGAATTGCTAGCAACTTGAAGGAAAACGAGAAAACTATTGCTGGATTGGAAAACCCACGTGAGTTGATTCGTTGGGCTTATAAATCTGAAAAGGAAGACATCAGTGAAGTGTTTGAATTGGGGAATACGTTTGTCGTGGGAGCTTTAACCGCTGTTCGCGAAGAAGGTTTTACTGCAATTGATGAAATTAAGGAAGAGCTCGAAGCTGGCGCAATTAAAGAGAAGAAGGCTGCTAATTTCATGGAAGAATTTGATGCTGCTAAAGCTGGCGATATTCAAGTCATTGCAGATAACATGAACCTTCCGCTGGAAGGGAAAAACAACATTCTTTTCTCTGCTGCTGCAATTACAGGCTTAGGTCGTGAACCAGCTCTATTGGGTACTGTTAGCGGAATGGAAATTGGCGATATCTCTAAGGCCATAAAAGGAGATCAAGGCGTTTACGTGGTGTATTTGGATAGCCGTGCAGAAGCACCAGCGCAACCTAATTACACAATCAATGCTTCAATTTTAAACAGCTCACTTTCTTCACGTGTAGATTATGAAGTGTTTGAAGCATTGAAAGAAAAAGCGGATATTGTAGATAACCGAGCTAAGTTCTTCTAAGAATAAATGCATAGCGTTTTAGGAAAGCCCTGTCAAGAAATTGACGGGGCTTTTCATTTTTAATAACGCTTTACTGAAACTGAGATTAGGCTGGATTTTGATTCGAACGAATGATGAATTCGTGAATATGTTCAGCAATCAGCTTGCCCTTATCTTCTTGCAGAAAATGCCCAGCTCCGCGAATGGTAATTAGCGGCTCGTTTTTTACTGAAGGGATGTTTTTTAAAAACCACTTTTCGGCACCACGTGTAATCGGATCTTTATCTGAGAACATGACCAAAGCGGGTTTGGTCCAGTTTTTCAATACTTCTCGCGCTTGAACCATGTGCTTCACACCAGGATCATCGGATGAGCTAGGAACCAGTTGAGGCCATGCTCTAGCGCCTTGCATATATTTTTTGGATGGAAAGGGTGCGCTGTACCCACGAAGCACAGGACCCTTAAGGTTATGGTGGCTTCCTTTTTTCATAATCCTTGCTACCGGAAAGGTTGGCCAATACTTGGCAAACGCTTGCCAAAGCTTAAACACCAAAGGCATTGGCTTATTTCCAATGGGCAAGGAAGTATTCATAATTACTACACGTTTGAAGAGTTCCGGATGTTTACCGAGCACGCTCAAACCAATCAATCCTCCCCAATCTTGAACCACTAATGTGATGTTCTTGAGTTCAGTTTTCTGGATGAACTTTATCAGCGTTCTGTAGTGCATGTTAAACGAGTAATCCTGCTGTTTCGTGAATTTATCGGAACGACCAAAGCCAAAAAAGTCAGGTGCTATAACCCGATAGTTTTTCTTTAGCGGAGCAATCATTTTACGATACAGGAAACTCCATGATGGTTCTCCATGAAGACAAAGAATCACCTCTCCTTCACCTTCATCAATGTAGTGTAGTCTTCCACCGTTAATTTCAACATAGTTGGGTTCATACGGGAAGTCAACCAGCCCGTAGAATCGGTTGTCTGGCGTACGCAGCATCTCAATCATACACTAATGTAACGTCATTTGCTTCGGATAGCCTCAACCGGACTAAGCCTTGAAGCTAAATATGCAGGAATAATACCAGCAACCAATCCAATGGTAACCGAGATTCCAATTCCCGTTATAATATTCGAGAATGTTAAGTAGATGTTTACATCAAGTGCTGCCGATGCAAGGAAAGTGAGCAGATAAACGATAATCAGGCCGGCCACACCACCCAGTAAGCTTAGGAAAATTGCTTCGGCTAAAAACTCCATCATAATGAACCAGTTCTTTGCGCCCAGTGATTTTTCAATTCCAATAAGATGAGTTCGTTCTTTTACAGAAACGAACATGATATTAGCAATACCAAAACCTCCCACGAGGATAGAAAACCCTCCAATAATTGTTCCTGCAACATTGAGGATTTTGAACAAGCTTTCCAGTGATTTCGAAAGGAGGCTAATCTCATTCAGCGCGAAATTATCATCAGCCAAAGGCTTTAATCTGCGAATACTACGCATGATACCTTGCAGTTCATCCATCAACTCTTCGGTTTCAACACCATCTTTAGCTTTAACCATAACCAGCGGATTTGAGCCCCTTCTGTCAATACGCATTACCTGCCGCGCAAAGTTCATCGGCATCAAGAGTTGGTTGTCGACAGAATTTCCGAAAACACTTTCGCCCTCCACTCCAAAAACCCCAATTACAACTAGCTTTCTTCCAAAAACGAGAACGGATTTTCCAATAGGGTCGCTTTCTCCGAATAAGCCTTCCGCAATTGCCATTCCGATAACGCACACATTTTTCCCAACGCTTGACTCGGCCATCGTGAAATACCTCCCCGACATAATATCGAAGGATTTAATCCTGTCATAATCATGCGTTACAGCCACAATACTCACATTCTCAGCCGAGTTGGAAGCATATTTAACTGTTTTGGTTTTAGATGCCATGAAAACCACGGCTTCAGCAGCATTACTCCTCCGCTGCACTTCTTTGAAATCGTTCAAGTCCGCTTCCGGTCGCTGCCAATATTTCCACCACTCCTGCATAGCACCCGTATCCCAAGGCCATTTTTGGATATAAACCGTATTGTCGCCTAGCGATTGAATGTTGTCCTTGATATTCTTTTCCATGGAGTCAACCAAAGTGAATACCGTAATAATTGCCATAATACCAATGGTAATGCCCAATAACGAAAGAATGGTTCGTAGCTTATTTCCCACCAACGAGTCCCATGCCATCTTAAGACTCTCATTGAATAGCTTGAAAAAGATGATCATTCGCTGTTGAAAACTTCGGTGGAAATGCCTTTTTTAGTAACCATGCAAAGGTAACTGAATTGTGCAAAAAAGTCTACCTTTAACGTGCTTGGTAAAAAAGCCCGAATCCCTTGATTTTACTGGAGTTAAGAACGTTTCGGGAAAGATTTTCCAGTTTTCTTATTTGTCGAATTTCTAATTGAATATAGTGGGTAACAAGACCATTAAAAACGCTTTAATTTCTGTTTTTCATAAAGAGGGGCTGGAGCCGATTGTCAAACAACTTATTAAACACGGCATTAACGTTTACTCTACGGGTGGAACGCAAACGTATTTGGAGCAATACGACATGCAGGTTTTTCCGGTTGAAGAATTAACCACGTATCCATCCATATTAGGAGGACGTGTTAAAACGCTCCACCCGAAAGTCTTTGGCGGCATCTTAAGTAGGAGAGAAAATGAGTACGATGCACTTCAACTAGAGGAGTATGATATTCCAGAGATTGATCTTGTAATTATTGATTTGTATCCGTTTGAAGATACTGTGGCAAGTGGAGCCTCCGAAGAAGACATTATTGAGAAAATTGATATCGGTGGTATTTCGTTGATACGGGCAGCAGCAAAGAATTTTAAGGATGTTGTGATTATTCCTTCACAGAATCAGTACACTGCTCTTGCGGCTCTGATTGAGGATTCTGCCACAACAACTTTAGAGCAACGCAAGCAATTTGCTACTGCGGCATTTGCGGTTTCATCGCATTACGACACAGCCATTCATGGCTATTTTAGTGGAAATGGTTTTTCGCATCAGGAAAACGGAACCAAGGAATTGCGTTATGGCGAAAACCCGCATCAACAAGGGTTTTTTCATGGAGACATTTCTGCGCTATTTGATCAAATTCATGGCAAGGAGCTGAGCTATAACAACCTTTTGGATGTTGATGCAGCTGTTAATCTCATTGCAGATTTTGATGAGACGACTTTCGCAATTCTTAAGCATAACAATGCTTGTGGTTTGGCAAGTAGACCACATCTGATTGATGCTTGGAAAGCCGCTTTAGCTGGTGATCCGGTTTCTGCTTTTGGGGGCATTCTAATCACCAATGTTAGAGTTGATGAAGAAACAGCTGCAGAAATGCACGAGTTGTTCTTTGAGGTGGTAATTGCCCCATCTTACAGTAAAGGAGCTTTGGCAATTCTTCAAAAGAAAAAGAACCGAATTATTCTGATTCAGAAACCCTGTGAGTTTCCGAATAGACAGTTCCGCTCGTTGCTGAATGGTGTGTTGGAGCAGGATAAGGATTTGAGTACGCAGGGCGTTTCAGATATGGAATCTGTGACGCACCGAAAACCTACCGAAACAGAATTGGAAGACCTTATTTTTGCCAATAAGTTGGTGAAACACACAAAATCTAACACTATAGTTCTAGCCAAGAACAAGCAACTTTTGGGTAGCGGGTGCGGAATGACTTCACGAGTTGACGCGCTGAAATTTGCCATTACCAAAGCAAATTCTTTTCAATTTGATCTTAATGGAGCCGTTATGGGTTCAGATGCGTTTTTTCCATTTCCAGACTGCGTAGAAATTGCGCATAATGAGGGGATTGATGTTGTGATTCAACCAGGAGGTTCAATCAAAGACGGACGGTCTATCGATTATTGTAATAATAATGGAATGGCCATGGTAGTTACGGGTGTAAGACATTTTAAACACTAAGACATGGGGTTTTTTGATTACTTCAAACAGGAAATTGCAATTGACCTTGGTACGGCCAACACGCTAATCATTTTCAACGACAAGGTTGTGGTTGATGAGCCTTCGATTGTTGCCAAAAACATTCAAACGGGTAAAATCGTTGCTATTGGGAAGAAAGCCCAGCAAATGCATGGCAAGACTCACAAAAACATCGAGACTATCCGACCATTAAAGGATGGAGTTATTGCTGATTTTGAGGCCGCGGAGCAAATGATTTCAGGAATGATCAAAATGATTAATCCCGATCGTAGGTACTTTTTCCCTCCGCAAATCACAATGGTAATCTGTATTCCTTCTGGAATTACTGAAGTAGAAAAACGAGCAGTACGTGACTCGGCAGAACATGCAGGTGCGAAGGATGTGCGATTGATTCATGAACCAATGGCAGCCGCAATCGGAATTGGGATTGACGTGGAGGAGCCGATGGGTAACATGATTATCGATATAGGCGGTGGTACCAGCGAAATTGCGGTTATCGCCTTGGGCGGAATCGTTTGCGACCGATCTATTCGAACTGCTGGTGATGACTTTACAGCTGATATTGAAGATTACATGCGCAGACAACACAACATTCTCATCGGAGAACGTTCTGCGGAACGCATTAAAATTGAAGTTGGTTCTGCTTTGACTGAGCTTGAGAACCCACCGCCAGATTACGCTGTTCACGGGCGAGATTTGATGACCGGAATTCCAAAGGAAATCACTGTTTCGTATCAGGAAGTGGCGCATGCTTTGGATAAGTCCATCACCAAAATTGAGACAGCAATTCTCAACAACTTGGAGATGACACCTCCTGAGCTTTCTGCAGATATCTACCGAACAGGTCTTTACCTAGCAGGTGGCGGTTCCATGCTTCGCGGTTTGGATAAGCGTATTTCACTTAAGACTAAATTACCTGTTCATATTGCTGATGATCCATTGAGAGCGGTAGCACGTGGAACAGGCATTGCGCTCAAAAACATAAATCGATTCCCATTCTTGATGCGGTAATTCGGTTTGAGCGAGTTAGCATAAGCAGAAAAGCATGAATTTCTCAAGGGGTTTCGGTTAATAAGTCGTGCTTATCCTATTTTGGCATCGCCCTATGAGTAAAACATAACGTAGATAGATGGAAAACGAATGGGAAAGACACTTTGAATGTTTGTGTTAATTCGCCCATAATGACAGATGAATTATGAAGAATATCCTGCTTTTTGTCTACAGGAATCATGTGTTCTTCGTTTTCCTATTTCTTGAACTCATTTGCTTTTCGCTAATCGTGAACAACAACACATTTCATCGTGCGAGTGTGCTGAGTTCTAGTAATCGGTTGGTTGGAAATATTTACGACCTGAACAACGGGATTACCGAGTATTTCAAGCTAAAATCCATCAATGATGAGCTGGCGGTTGAAAACGCTGTGCTAAGGTCATTACTCAATGAATCCAAGTACATTTCTTCGAGTAGAAAATTGAGTGTAACCGATTCCGTAAGTCGTCAGCATTACACCTATGTTCCCGCCAAAGTCGTGAATAACACAACGGATAGAAGGAGTAATTATCTCACAATAAATCAGGGTATTTTGCAAGGTGTAGAACCCGAAATGGCAGTCATTTCGTCCAATGGAATTATAGGAATTGTTAAAGATGTTTCGAAGAATTTCGCTTCGGTTATTTCCGTGCTTCACAAGAATTCCAGCATTAGTGCCAAACTAGCCGATACTGAATATATCGGTTCGTTGGTGTGGGGCGGAGGAGACCCCAAAGTGGCTAAACTTATGGATATCCCGAATCATGTGCAATTGGCCGAAGGAATGCTGATTCGGACTTCCGGCTTTTCGTCAATGTTCCCAAGCGGAATCAACATTGGAACCGTTCGCTCGTTTAACGTAGCGCAAGGCGATAATTTCTATTCGATTGAAGTGGATTTGTTTACGGATATGAGTTCGGTAAGTATGGTCTATGTAGTGAATAATTTGATGCGATTAGAGCAAACGGAACTCGAAAAACAAGCACAGTCAGATGACGAGTGATTCGTTGAAATATATCTGGCAATTTGCCCTGCTGTGCTTACTTCAGGCGCTCATTTTCAACAATTTGAATTTGGGAGGTTACATCAATCCGTTCCCGTATGTTTATCTCATGCTCATTCTACCAATTTCTCTTGGTCGCGTTCCAATCCTTTTCATTGGCTTTTTCCTAGGTTTGGTAATTGACATATTTTCAAATACAGGTGGGATTCACGCTGCCGCAACCACACTTATTGCTTTTTATCGTCCGCTTTACCTCAAAGCACAATTCCCACGGGAAGGCTACGAACTGACAGCACTTCCGCACTTAAAAACCTTCGGGTTTGCATGGTTTATTCCCTATGCAACAATCATCGTTGTTATTCATCATTTCGTCCTATTTTATTTAGAGATTTTCCGTTTCCAAGAATTCTTCCACACACTTTTAAAGGTTATTTTGAGTTCAGGACTCACCATGTTTTTCATCCTTTTGGCGGAATACCTTTTCGTTAGCAGCAAGCGCAGATAATGGCCATTCAATCCAAACATACCGATCGTATGTATGTGATGATGGGAATTGTGATTCTGGTCGCTATTACTTTTTTAGGGCGGCTATTTTTCATTCAAGTGCTCGATGATTCATATCGCCTTTCGGCAGAGAATAATGTATTACGATATCAGATAGAATTCCCAGCACGAGGTCTGATTTATGATCGGAATGATGAGCTGCTGGTTTTCAATGAAGCCGCTTATGATTTGATGGTTGTGCCGCGGCAAGCAAAGGATATCGACACCGCCTCCATATGTCAGATTTTAGGAATGACAAGAGAGCAGTTCATTGCTCAAATGAATAAAGCTAAATCCTATTCGTACCGTAAGGAAACGGTTTTTCAGAAACAGATTTCAGGTGTGACCTACGGTAATTTACAGGAGAAACTCTATCGGATGAGGGGATTTTTTGTGCAAAAACGTACGCTCAGGAAGTATCCCAAACCAATTGGGGCACACTTGCTCGGTTACGTGGGTGAAGCCAATCAGGGTAAGCTTGATGAAGACTCCTATTATAAGAAAGGCGATTACGTTGGAATTAGCGGTTTGGAAAAATCGTACGAACAAGAATTGCGTGGCAAGAAAGGAGTAAAAGTGGTGATGGTTGATGTTTTTAACCGGAAGAAAGGAAGCTACAAGGATGGAAAATACGATACACTTGCCGTTGCTGGAAAGATTATCACCTCCACTATTGATGCGGAATTACAGGCTTACGGAGAGTACTTAATGCAGAACAAAACGGGAGCAATTGTGGCGTTGGAACCTGCCACGGGCGAAATTCTGGCATTGGTTACTGGCCCTTCTTACGACCCCAATTTGCTCGTTGGCCGGGTTCGGTCAAAGAATTATAATCTGCTTCTAAAAGACACTCTTAAACCTCTTTTTAATCGTGCACTGATGAGTGAGCAGAATCCACCTGGCTCTACATTTAAGTTGATAAATGCGCTAATCGGACAACAGGTAGGTGTGGTTACTCCAGTCACGTCTTATCGCTGTCCACGAGGATATGTTTCAGGCAATTTCAGAATGGGTTGTCACGACCACCGCTCGCCATTAAACCTTCGCGAATCCATTCAACATTCGTGTAATGCGTACTACGGAAACGTGTTCCGAAACATCATTGATCACACTGGAAAACCGTGGGAAGGGTTTGAAATTTGGCGCAAGCACGTCTTAAGTTTTGGGCTTGGAACTAAGTTTAATACTGACTTACCCGTTGAGTATCGAGGAATTGTTCCAACCACAGAATTCTACGACAAATATTACGGGGAACACCGATGGAAATCCCTTACAATTATTTCCATGGCAATTGGGCAAGGAGAGTTAGGAACAACGCCTTTGCAGCTGGCAAATATGACCGCTGCCATCGCTAATCGCGGGTATTACTATCCGCCACATTTAGTAAAAGCGATTGATGGCAAACCAATTACCAGTCGGTTTACTGAAAAGCAGATGACTACCATTGATCGTCAATATTTTATACCTGTAGTTGATGGGATGGAAATGGTATTTCAGCAGGGAGGAACAGGTTACCGCTCACGAATTGACAGTTTATCGATGTGTGGTAAAACAGGAACAGCCCAAAATCCGCATGGAGAGGACCATTCCATTTTTATCTGTTTTGCGCCAAAGGACAATCCTAAGATTGCGCTAGCAGTTTTTGTTGAGAATGGTGGCGGGGGAAGTAAATATGCTGCGCCCATAGCCAGTTTGATGGTGGAGAAGTACCTGCGCGATACGATTTCGCGGCAAGCATTTGAGCAGGTAATATTAGATGCAGATCTGATTACAAACCCGCCCAAGAAAACGAAATGAGAAGGCAGGAAAGTATTTTTATTGGAATTGATTGGGTCACGGTTTTCCTTTATCTCACGCTTGTCTTTATGGGTTGGATAAGTATATATGCAGCTGTTTATAATGAGGAACACCAAAGCATTTTAGATACTACTCAGCGCTACGGAAAGCAACTAATCTGGATTGGACTTTCGGTTTTCGTGGCTTTAGTGATTATGCTAATTGATGGCAAGTTTTATTCAACTTTTGCCATACCGATTTATGTCGTCAATATGCTGTTGCTGGTGATTGTATTGGTAACGGCAAGAGATGTGGCGGGTGCCCGCTCTTGGATTGATATTGGGCCTTTCAAACTTCAACCATCTGAGTTTTCCAAGAGCGCAACCGCACTTGCCATTGCCTATTATCTCAGTACACTTAATATTCGGTTAGAAGATTTTAAAACCAAGCTGATTGCGGTTGTAATTCTGGTTATTCCAGCGGTGTTAATACTTCTTCAGAATGATACGGGTTCCATGCTTGTTTTCGGTGCATTTGCCTTGGTTATGTATCGTGAAGGCCTGTCTGGAAACTTTCTTTTGGTCGGTTTGGCAATGGCGTTACTTTTTATCTTTTCTCTACTATTTACCCCCTTCATTATGCTCATCATAATTGGAAGTATTGGGTTACTGGCCTTTCTATTCCAACGAAAAAAGACTTGGAAACTCGGACTCACGGTTGGTGCTGTTGTAGGCATGTTGATGGGTTTCGTGTTTAGTGTGGATTACATATTCAATGAAATTCTAGAGCCACATCAGCAAGTTAGAATTGATGTACTTCTCGGAAAGAAGGACGATCTTAAAGGTGCAGGGTACAACGTGAATCAAAGTAAGATAGCAATTGGTTCGGGCGGGTTTTTAGGTAAAGGATTTCTGAAAGGAACACAGACCAAGTATGACTTTGTTCCTGAGCAGACTACCGACTTTATTTTCTGTACGGTAGGCGAGGAGTGGGGATTTATCGGTGCGTTTACGGTCATCGCGCTTTTTGCCGCGCTAATACTTCGAATCCTTTATATTTCGGAACGGCAGCGGTCCTCCTTTACACGTATCTATGGCTATTGCGTAGCCAGTATTCTGCTGTTCCATTTTCTCATCAACATCGGAATGACAATCGGCCTGATGCCCGTAATCGGCATCCCACTTCCGTTCTTCAGCTATGGCGGTTCATCCTTGCTTGGGTTCACCATTCTGCTCTTCATTTTTGTGAAGTTGGATGGATACAGATTACAGCAATTGAGGTAGTTGCAAACCCGAAGGAAGCCTACTCTGTTTTCTCGGTTTCTATAGACAGAACTTGGAGAAACTGTTGAGACAACTCAGGAGAGATAAACTTCAGTTTATCTAACGCTTGTTTGATGCTGTTCGTGTTCTCAAACACCAACGTCAGTTTGTCTTTCTTTTGGCGCATCAACACTTTTTGAGGATTGTTCTTGACAAACGTGAGCACCTCAGTAAAAGTTGAGCCTTGATAGAAGTCGCTTTCTGGATCTGAGATAAAATAACAGACAAGCTTGCTGTGTTTCAAAATCAGTTTTTCCAATCCAATAGCTTTTGACACCCACCTCAACCGAATGGTGTCAAGCAATTGGACTCCCGGTTCTGGAATAGGGCCGAATCGGTCAATGACACGTTTTTCAAATGCTGTCAAATCCGCAGCGGTTTTCAAATTGTCGAGTTCTCGGTAAAGCGAAAGTCGCTCAGCAATACTATTCACATATGTGTCTGGGAATAGGATTTCCAAATCTGTATCAATCTGACATTCCCGTACAAACTCGCGTTTCGGCTCGTCTTTAAACAGTTCTTTAAACTCAGTATCTTTCAGTTCTTGAACAGCCTCATCCAAGATTTTGTGATACATCTCTATTCCGATATCGCTGATAAAACCACTTTGCTCTGCGCCAAGTAAATTTCCAGCTCCTCTAATATCAAGGTCGCGCATGGCAATGTTGAAACCGCTACCGAGGTCAGAAAATTCTTCGATTGCTTTCAGTCGCTTCTTTGCCTCAGTAGAAAGCATAGTAGTTGGCGGTGCCAATAAATAGCAGAAAGCCTTTTTATTTGAACGCCCAACGCGACCTCGCATCTGGTGCAAATCACTCAGCCCGAAGTTGTTGGCATTATTTATAATAATGGTGTTGGCGTTGGAAATATCAAGTCCACTTTCGATAATGGTTGTAGCAACCAGCACATCATATTCGCCTTCTATAAAGCGCATCATAGTATCTTCTAGCTTGGCCGGTTCCATTTGACCATGGCCAACACAAACACGAACATCTGGACAAAGACGGCTAATCATTCCAGCGACTTCCTTGATATTCTGAACACGATTGTTGACGAAGAAAACCTGTCCACCTCGACTAACTTCGTACTGTACCGCATCACGTATAAGCTCTTCGCTAAATGTGTGTAATTCGGTAATTACGGGGTGACGGTTTGGTGGGGGCGTATTTATCACGGATAAATCGCGCGCGCCCATGAGGGAGAATTGAAGCGTCCTCGGAATGGGCGTTGCTGTAAGCGTGAGCGTGTCTACGTTCACCTTCATTCTTTTGAGCTTTTCTTTTACAGACACGCCAAACTTCTGCTCTTCATCAATAATGAGTAGTCCGAGATCTTTGAAGTTCACATCCTTGCCCACAATTCGATGTGTTCCAATGAGAATATCCACCTTCCCTTCAGCAACTCGTTTCAACGTATCTGTTTGCTGCTTCCTCGTTTTTAAACGATTGATGTAATCAACATTACAAGGAAACTCCTTCAACCTTGCCTTGAATGTGCGCGCATGCTGCAATGCTAAAATGGTTGTTGGAACCAGAATAGCCACCTGTTTTCCATCCGCTACGGCTTTAAATGCTGCTCTAATGGCAATCTCTGTTTTACCAAAACCAACATCTCCACAGATAAGCCGATCCATTGGGTATTCCTTTTCCATATCAGCTTTGAAAGCAACAGTGGCTTTCTCCTGATCGGGTGTGTCTTCATAAATAAACGAAGCTTCCAGCTCTGTTTGCAGATACGTGTCTGGTGTAAAAGCGAAACCCTTTTTTAATCTTCGCTCTGCATAAAGTTTAATCAGGTCTTTGGCAATATCCTTAACCTGCTTTTTGGTCTTCGCTTTTAGCGTCTTCCAAACGGGTGATCCAATCTTATTAATCTTCGGTTCTGCCCCATCTTTGCTCGAATATTTTGTAATCCTGTGAAGCGAGTGAATGCTTACGTACAGAATATCGTTATCGCGATAAACAAGACGGATTGTTTCCTGCAATTTCCCATTGACATCAATCTTCTCTAGTCCAGCAAACTTTCCAACTCCGTGATCGATGTGTGTTACAAAATCGCCAGGATTCAAACCAGAAAGCTCTTTTAGCGTAAACGCTTCCTTACCACGTTTGTAGCCTTGGCGCAATCGGAACCGGTGATAACGTTCAAAAATCTGATGGTCGGTAAAACACGCAACCTTCATTTCATGGTTCACAAACCCTTCGTGAATTGACATCATCATGGAAGTGAAAAACGGCTTTTCCATCCGTGTTCCCTGAGGCAATGGCAAATCGTCAAAAATGGAAATCAGCCGTTCAATTTGCCCCGGATTATCAACCAAAAGAATGTTTTGGTACCCTTGCTTTTTATTCTCAATCAGAATCTGCTGTAGTAGATTAAAATCCTTGTTTACAACGGGTTGAGCAGCCATTGCAAATTGCACTTCAACGGAATCATTGTAGAACGTACGCTGGCCAAACTCCACCACTCTTCTTTCCTCAAGAGAAGCTAGAATTTCGTCCACACTCACATATTTATCAGAAGGCTTGGACTGGCCGACAACACTACTCAAATTGTCAAAAGAAATTTTCGCCTCCTTCAATTCTTGTTCAACCTGCAGCTTTAGATCGTCAATGTCTTGTGTCCAAACAATGGTTTTTCCTGAGAGAAAATCAAAGAATGGAACTTTGTCTGCCAGCAGAATTTCGTCCTGAACATTAGGAACGATAGTTGCCTTGCGTAACGACTTAACAGAAAGCTGCTCGGCCGGGTCAAACGCTCGAATACTATCTACTTCATCCCCAAAAAGTTCAATTCTATAAGGCAATTCCTGGGCGAATGAAAACACATCCACAATTCCACCTCGGATGGCAAATTGACCGGGTTCGTATACTTGATCTACTCGTTCGAAATGAAATTCATAGAGCATTTCATTAATGAAATCGAGGTCGATTTCTTCACCAACGCTAACCCCAAAGGTGCTTTTTCGGAGTGTTTTTTTGGAAATCACTTTCTCCGTTAGTGCCTTGGAATAGGTGACAATCAGCTGCTGCGAAGTGCCTGCTTGCAATGCGTTCAAGACCTCTCCGCGCTGAATGACATTACTATTGTCGGTTTCCTCTAACTCATACGGCCGTCTGTAAGACATTGGGTAGAAAAGCACTTTTTTCTTCCCCATCAATAGTTCGAGGTCGCTTAGGAAATAAGCAGCGGCCTCTTGATCAGAGAGAATAAAAAGGTGGTGGTCATTTGATTTTTTTATGACCTCTGCCGCCAAAAAAGCGTACGCAGAACCAGCCACACCACGTAAGCGAACCTTGGCACGGTCCTGCTTCAGCGCAGACTTTAGGTCGTCAGTTCGACCCGATGCTTCAAAGAGCTCAACCAGCTCATCTTTCGTCATGGCAAATCGGTATTCTTCTGGTAAAGTTGTTTAAAATCGGTTCGCTGGTTAAAAAATGATTCTTTTCCATAAAACATGTTTGTTTTCTTGAACCATAGCTTATGCTATACTTCTCAAAAACGCCCCGCTCCACAGAAAAATAATTCACTTCCACTTTCTCTAACCAAACTTAAATAACTCCGGTTAGTCGCGAGGTGAGTATTCTGCCATCAGCTCCATGGATTTCTTAACCATGTTTTCTGACCCCATGAATAATGGCGTTCGCTGATGCAACGAAGTAGGCTGAATTTCAAGAATTCGACCGAAGCCATCTGTCGCTATTCCGCCAGCTTGTTCTATCAGAAAAGCAAATGGATTTGCTTCATACAATAGCCTCAGTTTCCCGTTTGGAGATGAGGTAGTTGTTGGATAAACGTAGATACCGCCCTTAATCAGGTTTCTGTGGAAATCGGCAACGGCAGAACCAATGTATCGCGAAGAGTATGGGCGATTCGTTGCCTCATCTTCTACTTGGCAATACTTGATGTACTGCTTTACGCCATCCGGAAAACGCGCATAATTCCCTTCGTTTATACTGTATATTTTTCCATCCTTGGGTATTTCCATATCTGGATGTGAAAGAAAAAATGCACCAATTGATGGGTCGAGGGTAAAGCCATTCACACCATTTCCTGTTGTATAAACAAGCATGGTGCTCGAGCCGTAGATTACATATCCAGCGGCAACTTGCTCCGTTCCTTTTTGCATAAAATCTTCAAATGTTGCTGGTCCAGATTCAGATGTTCTTCGGTAAATAGAGAATATCGTTCCAATAGAAACATTCACATCAATGTTAGATGAGCCATCTAACGGGTCAATGGCTACAACGTATTGTCCATCAACGGCATAACCCGACTTGAATTCGATTACGCCTTCTTTTTCTTCTGATGCCAGACCACAAACCTCACCTCTATCTTTCAGGGCACGTATGAACTCCTCATCGGCATAAACATCAAGTTTTTTCTGCTGTTCCCCTTGAACGTTTGTTCCACCGACATCACCCAAGATATCTTCCATCAAACCGGCTTTGTTCACCTCTCGGTTTACAACTCTAGCCGCTAGCCCAATTGCACTTAATAATCGCGATAATTCACCTTTTGCGTACTTGAAATCGTCCTGTCTTTCTACAATAAACTCACCTAATGAAGTTACGTTGGCCATGCTATCAGTATTGTGTTATTCTATTTTTTTGTAAATTGAAAGACCTGCTGTTCGGCAGGTCTTTTTTTAATCTTTATTTAATTGCAATTAGGGTAGTTTTATTATGTAGGCTAATTTAAAAAATCGTCTATCCGGACTTACAACTCCACCAGCCTCAACATCTACGAAGAATCCGTTAACAGGTGCTGTGCCTGGGTTTTCAGCAGAGCTGGCAACCGAGATGATAAACTTATCGGTAAGGTCAGGAGCCAAAAAGGTGTTACTTGGAGGATATGTGGTGCCATCACACAAGGCCCATCCAGCAGGGATGGAAGCAATAGTGCCAGACCACATAATGATGCCGCCTACTGGAACATTACTAGCACTCACCTGTGGTCCAACTGAAAGATTTATCCACTGTCCGTTAACAGGGATGTTTTGAATGGGAGTGTCCCATTTATAATACATAAAAGCACCTAAATCCGTATCATAAACTAATAGGCCGTTCGGCATATTTCCACCGTAATCAGCATACATCTGATTACGAAGAATCGTAGTGGTAAACGGAAGACGGATTCCTTTGGAAGCATTACCCGACTGTTGGCCGTTCTCGTAATTCACATCGAGTATGGTTGATGGATGAGGCGTAGTTGTTCCAATTCCAACATTGTTGGTTTGGGCAAAAATTCCAGATGAAATAAAAGCTAAAGTCGAAACAAGAAAAATGCCTCTAAGAAAACCTTTGAACATGGTTTTATTCGTTTGGTTGATAGTAGAAAGCCAGCTGAATCAGCTGATTATTCAGTTCGGTTAAAGATAGATTTCTTTTTTAAACGGAAAGCATGGTAATAAGGTCGTTCTCTGTATCAATTTCTACTTTTGCCGAATGAATGAAAGTCCAGTATTTACAGTTAGAAAAGGCACTTCGGTTGACGTTCCGTTCGTCTTTAATCTAATTAAGGAATTGGCTCTTTATGAGAAAGCTCCGCATGAAGTGACTGTCACCTTGGAAGAGTTGGTGGCGGATGGTTTTGGATCTAATCCTATTTATGGTTTGTTTGTGGCAGAACAGGAAGGTTTAATTGTTGGAATCGCGGTCTACTACGAGAAATATTCAACATGGAAAGGGCGAAGTCTGTTTTTGGAGGATATCATAGTTACCGAAAGCAAGCGTGGAAATGGAATAGGGCATGCGCTTTTTCAAGCTGTAATAGGAGTGGCGAAAGAGCGTAATTCTGCACGAATGGAATGGCAGGTTTTAGATTGGAACGAGCCAGCCATCAATTTTTATAAAAAGTATAATGCAAATTTGGATTCGGAGTGGCTCAATGGAAAATTGATACGAGAACAGATTCAAGAATTCAAATAGAATGAGGGTTTTTAAATTCGGAGGTGCATCTGTGCGGGATGCGAAAAGTGTGCAGAACGTGCATCGTATTATTGAACAATTCAACACCGAACCGCTGGTTATTGTGGTTTCGGCAATGGGTAAAACCACCAACAAGTTTGAGGCATTAGTTAATGCACATTTTGAGAAAAAAGCTACTAGCGAGATTCTCGAGGATTTGCGGAATTGCCACGGAGAAATTGCAAAAGAACTGTTTGGTGATAAGGCTCAGCCTGTAATTGAAGACATCAACAATACGTTGGTAGAAGTTGAATGGGCTTTGGAAGATCCAGACGGATTGGACTACCATTTCCAGTATGACCAGATTGTGTCCATTGGTGAAATGCTTTCTACCAGAATTATTTCAGCTTACCTGAAATTTAAAGGGTTGGAAAATGCTTGGGTTGATGCCCGTGACTTGATTCGAACGGACAACAATTATCAGGATGCGAAGGTAAATTGGGACGAGACCAAAGTGCTGACAAACTATACCATTGATAGGGCTTTGAAAAAGGCTAATGTGATTGTGACCCAAGGTTTTATTGGCGGAACAAGTGAGAATTTTACCACCACACTTGGGCGTGAGGGGTCTGATTTTACCGCTGCCATTCTTGCTTATTGTACAGGAGCAAAAGACGTGACCATTTGGAAAGACGTTCCGGGCGTTTTGAATGCGGATCCGAAGTATTACGACAACACGGTTCTTATTCCGGAAATGTCATTTTTTGATGCGATGGAGTTAGCCTATTTCGGTACAAGTGTCATTCACCCAAAAACGATTAAGCCGCTGCAAAATGCCAACATTCCGCTTTATGTAAAGTCGTTTCTTGATTCAGATGCTCCGGGTACAACCGTTGCAAACAAGAGCGATTTGAAGATTGTTCCATCGTTTATCGTCAATCCAAATCAGGTGTTGGTTTCACTTACTCCAAAAGACTATTCGTTTGTAACGGAAGCTCATTTCACTAGCATCTATTCTGTTCTTAGCCAAATTCGAATGAAGGCAAACTGCGCGCAGAATTCTGCGGTTAATTTCTCTTTCAGTACAAACAACGATACCGTGAAATTGCAGGAACTTCAGGAACGCCTGAACGATGAGTATTTCATTGGCCTTGTTGAAGATGCCGAGCTGGTCACCATTCGTTATTATGACGAAGAAACCATCTCTCGTACCACAAAAGGAAAGAAAGTACTGTTGGATCACCGAACAGCTACTTCTGCGCAATTAGTGGTGAAATAAAGATTGGGTGCTTCTGCCTAACCTTGTCTATGCATCAACTACTCAATCTTGATTACATCGCTCACGCGAAGAATGCAACCAGTTTCGTCCTCAAATTCTTGAAAAAAACGCATTCCACCAGCCTTAAAATGAGGCCGCTGTTTGTTGGCAATATGTCCGTACACTCTTCTAAACGAATCAATATTCGCATCCCGCTTGAAGAGGTTGATTGAATTAATCAGTTGGTCTCTTGATTTACCCGCCCATCGGCCTCCGTTCCGATCTTTCAACTCGACAAAAATGATGGTATCAGAATAAGTTATCATGCCTTCACATCTTTCTCCCTCGTTATCTGGGATGTCCAAACATTTGTCAATGGCGGTAAAGGTCACCTCCATGCCCGTTTCATTGTCAACCCAAGCAATCCACAAATCATCGTTCCGAAAGTCAAGAACCGCAGGAGGAATGTCATGGATACCGAACACCTTCTCTTTGGTTACAGTAGTACATTCAGTGTCAAAAAAATCTATCGCCATCCCTTCTCAATTTCTTGAATTTGAGCAAACAATTCGTTGGATTCGTGAAGGGAATCGTTGAGATAGTTTTCATCTGAGGGCAGTCCCTTATAGTCTTCCAGCCTCTTAATGGAACCATCTAATTCATTGAGTTCGTATACTCGTAAATCTTCTGCTCCTACAGTTGATTCGGCCGGTACAATCTCCTTCAACTTACTTTTTGCTTCCTCATCAATTGAGTTCTTCACCATATCGGCCTTTACTGCCAGCGTCAGATAGTTAATCAGATATGGGCTATGCGTGGTCATAATCAACATATTACTTCCATTGTTGAATGCTAATAGGCTGTTTAGTAGCAATCGCTGAGAAGTTGGGAACAGATTCTGCTCTGGTTCCTCAACGATATTCACGAAATATTTACATACGTATTTCTCATTAATTTTCTTTTCCTTACTTCTTAGACCTTTTTCATCAAGCTCAGACGACAGGTTCAATTTCTTCAACTCATTGTTTCTACGAACCGTCTGATCTGGACTGAGAAGTTGAAGTAATTTTTTTTCTCCCTGTTTTACAAATTCAGTTAAATACTTCGTTACCCAATACAACGGAACAATCGAATGAAAGCCACTAGAAGCCTCGGATAATTTTAAACGCTTATTGCCAATAAGTAGATAATTCTCATCCTCGTTGGGGTCATAAACCACCTTCGTTTTGTTGTTTATAGGCAGTTCAATATCTTTTCCCTTGTGTGCCAATTGGGCACTGCGAAACTCAATGGAATAATTCTGAAGGCTTCCAACGATGAGATTGGAAACCTTATTGATGTTTTCAATTGAACTAAGAAAATTTCGTTCGGCTGGTACATACATAATCTTGGGAAGCCGAATAGCCTTTGAATTCATTTCCTCAGAAACAATTGTCTTCTTCAAAGTTGATTTACCACCGTTCAAACTTAGTTTGAGCGATGTGCCTTCATAATCAATTTCAGAATTGGGCTGCAAGTAATTCTGTAACCGATGAAACTTTATCAGCTCTACCAGTTCCTTATTAGATACGGGAGCGTGCATATCTCCTCTAAGAAGTGCCTTTTCTAACCACATGAAAGCGGAAATCAGCTTGGCCACAGTACTCTTGCCGCTTCCTTGATTTCCGATAAACACGGTTACTTTGGACACATCGAGCCAACCATCATTTTCCGGATAGCCTTCTTTTATCGGGCCAAAATTTCTGATTCTGATTCTAATCATGGTTGTGAATTTACTGTCTCAAATGTAAGGGCTATGATTAGAAGAGTGCTCTAAACTCACGTCTGAAGACATGGAAATTACTATGACGAAACCATCGCTCGAACCACACAAGGAAAGAAAGTGCTATTGGATCACCGAACAGCTACTTCTGCGCAATTAGTGGTGAAGTAGTAGTCTAGTGAACCTCCGAATACGCCATCTGAATCTTTTCAGCTAGCACATGCGAAATCTTCGCGTGGCTTTCTTGAGTCCAGCCGGCTACGTGAGGCGTGAGAATCACCTTTGGAGAATCAATCAAATATTGAAGTGATGGCGGGATTTTTTCGTTCTCGATTTGTTCGAAATTGAATTTTTCGAACTCCAAAACATCCAAGCAAGCTCCAAGGACTTTTCCGCTTTCAATCGCACGAACTAACGCTTCGGTATCAACTACAGCTCCACGCGAGGTGTTGATTAGATAGATAGGATTATTCAGTTTTTCGAAAAACGCATCATTCACCATGTGAAAGGTTTCCAAGTTTAGTGGAACATGCAACGAAATGACTTCCGCTTCTTGTAGAATACTTTCAAGATTGGTTTCTATTACCAAATCATCACTGAAATCCTTTTCGTACTTATCGTGGGCATACATCAATACACCAAATCCTGCCAAACGTTTTGCAAGTGCTTGTCCTGTATTCCCGTAACCGATAATGCCTACCGTTCTTCCCAGCAGTTCAACACCACGATTTTCTTCGCGCAACCACAGCCCTTTTCTGATTTCAATATCAGCTGTGTTTATATGGTTGAAAAGAGTAAGCAGCATCCCAATGGTATGTTCTGCAACGGCATCTCGGTTTCCTTCTGGTGCATTAAAACATTGAATGCCGAGCATCTTGGCATGTTCTACATCAATGTTTTCCATTCCAGCACCAGCGCGCGCAATGAATCGGAGATTCTTGGCAGCATCGAGCAACTCCTTGTCTAGCTTAATTCTGCTTCGGATAACGACCCCATCGTATTGCTCAATTTCTAAAAGAATCTCTTCTCTGCTTAACTCGCTTCCATCGTGGCATTGGTAGTCCATTCTCATGAGATATGAGACCAAATGTTCGTGAACTACATCGATAAAAAGAATCTTCATTTCCGAGTTGCAAAGTAGGTCAATACAGAATCACAAAACAAGCCCGTACATCACTCTTCCAATCATAAAATAGAAGAGTAGTCCGATGATGTCGTTACTGGTGGTGATAAACGGACCGGTAGCCAATGCTGGGTCAATTTTCATGCGGTTCAAAGTAAGCGGCATGAATGTTCCGAAAGCTGCTGCAAATAGGATTACTGCTAAAAGTGATGCTCCAATTGTTAAGCTCAATGCTAGCGGATATCCAAATAAGAAACTGTAAGCCATCAACACGGCAGTACAAGCAATTCCGTTGAGCAACCCAACCAATAATTCTTTCATAATTCGCCTCACCATTCCGTCTTTACTCAGCGTATTATTTGCCAAACCTTGCACAATAAGTGCCGATGATTGAATGCCGACATTTCCTCCCATAGCTACCACCAACGGGATGAAAAACGCCATCTGCGGATTGAGCTGTAATTCCTCTTCATAATTGCCAATGACCATGGCACCGCCAATACCACCAATCATTGCCACAAGTAACCAAGGCAACCGCGCGCGGCTCATTACCAACACGTTATCTGTTGTTTCAATATTCTCCGAAATACCAGACATCATCTGGTAATCTTTGGATGTTTCTTCACGCACAACATCCATAATGTCATCTACAGTGATTCTCCCAAGTAAGCGTTTCTGTTCGTCAACAACAGGAACCACAAAAAGGTCATATTTCTCTGCAACCTGCACCACTTCTTCAGCAGGCATATCGGCTGTCACAGAAATTGCCCCTTCAGTATAAACTTCCCTAATAAGAGCCCGTTCCGAATTGAGAAGCATCTTTTTCAGGGATACGATACCCAGTAAAACATCTTGGTCATCAACCACATACACGGTCAGTACTTTATCAACTTCCTCAGCTTGTTTCCGCATTTCGCGAATACATTTGACCAAGGTCCAATTCACGTTTACTTTGATAAGCTCCTTGGCCATAAGACCGCCAGCGGAATTCTCGTCATAAGCCAAGAGGTCGGCAATGTCGCTGGCCTGCTCTTCATCATCCACGTGCGACAAAACATCTTCCTGGCGCTCCTCTGGAAGCTCGGCAATAAGGTCAGCCGCGTCATCGGTGTCTAGTTGGTTAACGTATTCGGCAATTTCTCCATCAGAAAGTGAGGCCAAGAAGCGCTCACGCACGTCCTCATCCAATTCCACAAGAACTTCTGAACCTTGTTCATCTTCAAGCAGATTGAAAATGAACCGAGCCTCAACAAGGCTAATCTCATCAAGAATTTCTGCAATGTCGGCTGGATATAGTTCTCCTACTTTGGCAGAAACAGTAGCTCTGTCAAGCCTTGCAATGTCCTCTTTTAGTAATTCGAGGAAGTCCTTCGTCAGTTCGAACTGCATTATTCAAAGGCGTTGGGTTCGTTCAACTTAGCTTCGCGATCATTCGGGCAAACACTTCGTGATCTGAACATAATCTTCAACCGAAAGCCGTTCGGCCCGTAGTGTAAGAAGATGCTCGTTTGGAGCGGTCGCAAAAGTAAGGGATTTGAGCGCATTCCTCAAGGTTTTACGCCTTTGATTGAAAGCGGTCTTTACCACCATCTTGAATCTCTTCTCATCGCAATCCAGTTTAGCAACATTATTCCGCCTGCAGCGAATAACTGCTGAATTCACCCTTGGTGGCGGATTAAAAACCTCTGGCGGAACCGTAAAAAGGTATTCCACATCGTAGAAAGCTTGAACCAACACACTCAGAATGCCATAGGTTTTTGAGCCTGGTCCAGCAGCAATTCTTTCGGCCACTTCCTTTTGCAGCATACCAATAATTTCAGGAACTTGGTTCCGATGATCCAGAACCTTGAAGAATATCTGTGTAGAGATGTTGTAGGGGAAATTACCAATTACGCAAAGCGGACCATCGGTAATATCGTTGAAATCCATCTTCAGAAAATCACCTTCGATTAGATTATCTGAGAGTTGAATAAAGTTTTGATTCAGGTATGCGATGGACTCTCTATCCATCTCAATGGCGTGGAGTTCATACTCTTTGGGCAACAGGTATTGCGTGAGAACACCTGTTCCAGGACCGACTTCCAGTACATGCTCGTAATTGCCATGACCCGTCATTGCCTCCGCAATATCTGATGCAATTTTCTGGTCTTTAAGAAAATGCTGACCGAGGTGTTTTTTAGGTTTTACCATAAAGGCTGATACGAATTACGAATGAAATGCGAATATGACGAATGTAGAAAAACATGAATTAGCCACAGAAACACAGATTTTCACAGAAGGAAAGAGTTTTCTCTGTGAAAGGCTCTGTGTTTCTGTGGCTTTAAAATCTAAGACCGAATTACTCTATCGTTTCTAATACCGTTCTGAAAGCAGCGTATTTCCCATCGAATTTTTCTTTTACCTCTGCTTGTAATCGCTGGGCATGCGAACCTTGATATACTTGTAGGTCTGCCATGTTCTTGCAAACGTATTGAGTAGTGTAGGTTACACCGTCATCATCACCTACGAGCAGTACTTTGGCTAGTCGATTTTCGAGAAAATAGCCTGTAGCCATTACGTTAGGAATATGTACTTCACGCATCCACGTAACCCATTCTTCACTCACTTCTTTTTCGATACTTACCGTTACGTTGTAGATTATCATTGTTTATTTTCTAAACTTCATTTTACCAAAATAGCGGTTGATTCGGCAATATTTGCGTTTTCAATGGTTGCGGATAAAGCAGTTCCCAACCGTTTCACAATTCCAACCACCAGTGCATTACCCATAAAAAAGGCGCGTTTTTGGTCTGAAATCGCATCAATTTTGGTGTGATTGTCGGGGAACATGTTCAACCGCTCCAACTCAATGGGTAAGAGTCTTCTATACTTCCCATCTTTAAATATTACATGCTTAAAACGCGATGCGGCTGGCCCACCTTCTCCAGTAATAATTGTTCTTGATGGAGCATTTAATGCGTCTGGGAATATCATTCCACCTTCTGCGTAAATGTATTTGTGGCCTTGGGCATTTACTCTTTCAATTCGTTTAGAACCTTTTAGGTATTCCCAGCTTTTCTCGCCTTTTAAGTCTTTTGGGTCGATGAAAAACGTTTCAGGAACATCTTCAGTTTTAACAAGAATGTCCTCCAAAACAGTTCGTTTTCCATTGTATTTACTGGTGGCTTTAGCTGTCCAAAACATGCCATCAACCATAACACCCGAATTCAAGAATGGCGACAGTTTCTCATTCTTGTTGAAATCGTCAGAAACTTCTTGAATGTCTGCGCTAATGTTACCAGTTGAGGTTTTCGCGAAGTCATCTTTAACGGGAAACTCTTGTGTAATTACTCCATCACTCTTCAGCCAATCTGCTTTTACAGACGACTTCAATCGCTTATACAGCTCTGTTGATTTGTGGTAACCCAAAATAAAAACTCTTCTTCTACGCTGCGGCATTCCGTATTCAGCTGCATTTATTACTCGCCATTCAACCGCGTAGCCCAGCGCATTCAATGAAGATAGCATGATGGCAAAATCTCTTCCGCGCTGCGTTGCTGGAGATTTGAGCAAGCGGTCCACATTCTCCAACATGAGATACTTTGGAGCGTTTGTTCCTTTTTTTCTCAGAATGGCTTCAATACTCCACCAGAGAATGCCTTTTTTTCCACGTAAACCTTTTGAGTTTTTGAGGCTTGTGGCAACCGAATAATCCTGACAAGGAAACCCACCGACCAACAAATCATGATCTGGGATTAGTTCAAAATCGTTCTCAATTACTTCTTCAATGTTGCGATTGCAATGATTGGCATTCGGCCAACGGTTCTCATAAACGAGACTGGCGTGTTGCTTTTTGGTGCTCGGTTCCCATTGATTGCTCCAAACCACACTATAAGGCGAGTTTTTAGCTTTAGGATATTCTTCTAATCCAATCCTAAATCCTCCTACTCCAGCAAACAGCTCGACAACCTTAATACTCATGTTTTCAAAGATATTATTCGTGCTTGTTCATTCAGCCCCCTGAATTCTTGACTTCTGAACACGTTTTAATTATTGTGGTACAATCCTAAAGACTCTTATCGTAATGTATTTACGGTAAGAGTTTGAACTAATGTAGTTGTCGTTTAACTTTAAGTAAACTATGGAATAAATGACTTTACGACAACAAGATTCTCAGGCTGAAGATGTCGTATCTCAGTTCTTAGATCAATTTTTTTACACGAAATACGTTCGTAATCAAACACGGTATTCTGATTTAGAAACTCAGTTGAAAGGTGTGGACGTGACTTTTGATTTTGAGGAGCAAACACAGCTTTTGGTTGATGAAAAGGCTGCGGCTCACTTCGTCAACAAGAATATTCCAACGTTTGCGTTTGAAGTTGATTTTGTTGGAATTGATGGCCAACTAAAAGAAGGTTGGCTTTTCGATGAGAAAAAGGAAACCCAGTATTACCTTTTGAGTTGGATTCAGGCTGCAAAAACAAAAAACTTTTCTTGTGACGACATATCACAATTGGAGGTCATACTCATTGACAGACTGAAAATTATTGGGCTATTGAAGGGGTTTGGGTTGGACAAGAAACGGGCGAAGGAAATTTCGCAGGAGCTTCGAGATAAGAATCAATTTGGACCAGCGTATAAGAATTCGACCACTCCATTTTACTTCTATTTCACGGAACACTTGACAGAACGGCCAATCAATATCGTCATAAGAAAGAATGCGCTAATCAGACTTGGCACTCTTCATAAATTTATCACAAGATGAATTAGGTTAAACTGCTTAATTCAACAAATCGCCACGCAAGCTTCGATAGCGCTTTCGGGCTTCCACAGTAAACAGACTTCCAGGGTAGTTAAGTAGCAATTCTTGGTAATACTCCATTGCCGCTGAGTTGCTGTTGAGTTGGTTTTCCTGCAATTGCGCCATTTTGTATACGGCATCATCGGCCAGTAAATCGGTCGGGTATTCTTTCCATACGCGATGGTAGTTTTCCTGCGCTAGTTCGTATTCGCCTTCCCGTTCTGCAATCTGTGCTCGCTTGTACAGAATGTCGTCCTGAAGGCTGTGTCCGGGGTAGAACTCTTCGATACTATCCAGCGCCAATTTTGTGCTGTCCAACTTATTTTGGTAGAGTAGGAGGTCGGCTCGCGCAAATGTGCTGAGCGCGGCATAGGTGGTGTCCATAATTGAGTTATCGCCAATAAGCATGGCGAGGTAAAGAGCATCGTTTGCAATAAAATCGCTGGTGGCGGCCTTCAATACATTGAGTTGCGCCTGAGCCCATTCAAACTGCCCGGTGTAATAGGCCAGTTTTGCGTTTTTCAGCTTTGCGATACGCCCAATTTCATCTCGCTTAAACATTTTTTCGGCCTGAGAGTAGAGTAGGGTCGTTTCCCAAACTTCACCTGTAAAAAGCAAGGCATCCGCCAATTGAATCTTGGCCATGGCGAGGTCTCTTTGGTTGATTCCAGGAAGTTCTATAACCTCATACAAAAGGTCGATTCCCTTGTCGGTATTGTGGAAGTAGAAGGTGTAAAGTTCCGCCAGATTCATCATCATTTGCGCCACATTTCCGTTGCGCCCAAACTCATCTAACGTGGTCAGGAATGTTTTTTCAAGATCAAGTAATTCTTGTTCGGTGTACGTTCCTCCAGCAACAGCTTTTTCATACAGCGTGTTCACCAAATCCTTTTTGCAGCTCAAGTAATAATAGCTGTCCCGACCTTTTTTAATCACGTATTGATAGGCTTCAATCGCTAAATCAAACGATTCATTCGCGCGGCAGATGTGCGCAAATTGCATGATGCGCGCTCCGTCTTCCTTGTTTCTTCTATCTAATGCTTTCCCTTGCGCAAATGCCTGACTGAACTTCTTCTGCTGCTCAAAATGCCAGATTAGCAACTCAGGATAAATATCCTTTTGCGGTTGCCGTTGAATTCGACCAATTACAGCCTCTTCAAAATACTCTTGCTTGGCTCCTGTTTGGTCGGCAATGAATAAATCCAACAAATCTGTACGAACCTTCGTAATCTGCGATTCATCTTCCGCCAAAGCATCCAAATATTCCTCTAGCGCCTTATCAAACTTGGCCTGCTTATTATAAACAGCCGCTAATTCAAACCGATAATTGTACAGTCCGTTCAGCAGCTTTCGGCCCTTTTCGTACGTGCGAACCACGTAATCTAACTCGCCTTTGTCAGTAAAAGCATTCGCCAAAGCTTCAATCTGACGCTGAAAAGGCGGTAATTCCTGAATCGCCTTTCCATACGCCTGTTCAGAAGCCTTCGTATCACCAGATGCCTTGTAGATATAGCCCAAATGCACATAAAGCACCGCGTCCTCTTCCTTTTTTATCCGCTTCTCAACCGTCTTTTTGGCTCCGTCAAAATCCTCCAGTTTTAGTAGACAATCCACGTAATACCGAAAGAAAAATTCATCATTATTTCGCTTGTAAAGCTTTTTGTAATAGACCTCTGCCTTCTCGTATTCGCCATTTTTGAAATACTGCGCGGCCAACTGCTCGTCCGTGTCTGTTTGCGCCAAAAGCAACAGCGGAGCAACCAAAAGCGCAACAATCGATATGTATTTCTTCATATTCATTTTATCATTTGGGCCTGTCCTGAGCTTAGTCGTAGGGCGTGCCCCTCTCTACCCACAATCCAACCCACAATCGGGTCGGGCTTTCCACTGTATCTTTTTTCAGCCTCGTTTCGACTTCGCTCAACGAAACCGAAAAAAGGATGCCGCTCCAATCCCTCACGCTCGCAGTCTGCAAACTTAGCAGCAAACCGAAACATTGGTTTTATCTGCTATATCTCCCAATCCGGGATGTTCCTCAAGCCCCACTTTCGCCCCACCCCCTTTGAAAAGGGGAAACTCCGCTTCCAGCAAACCTAGGATAAGCCAGTTCGGAGCGAATCCTCCTTAATAAAGGAGGTGTCGAGGAACGAGACGGAGGATTTTATTTATAACCCACCAACTCTATAAACTTCCTCAACCTTGTAAACTCAGTCAACTAATCTCTCTTCATCAACTTCCTTCTTCGGCAATGCGATTAATAAACGGTCAATTTCATCTTTTAGTTCAGCGTAGGTCTCAAAACAACCGTTCAGTTCTGCCACCACTTGTTCTGCGCCTTCATTCAAACTTTCTACAAATAGAAATTCCTGCTCCATATAAACGTTTGCACTGTCCTTATTCGCGCGTCTTTCCTTCAGGTCCGTCTTCAAGTTGAAAAGCTGACTCCGTGTTTGGGTTATCTCCGCATCAATCAATTCTTTTCTATTTAAACAACTTTGAAGATGACCTTGTAATGCACAGAAATTCACAAGCCTTTGCGCCTGTTCCAATTCAAGCGTATCCGTCAACTCATTCTGAATCTTCTGGCACTTCTCCGCCACATCTTTCACGTATTGCTTAATGAGCCGCGCATCTACTTCATTGGAAGATTGCTCTACGTTATTCAGCACACCAAGTAAACTCTCCGCTGCGTTCTGTTCTGCTGTGAAATCCGTTCTGCAACCGCTTAATGCAAAGATAAATAGAACCGCCATTACTAAAAAAAAGGAAGAAAACAGAAAACTACCCCCTCCCCCTTCGGGTACTCCCCCTTTGCAGGGGGAGAGCCGCGCTAATCCAGGGACTGTGCGGTGAGCCGCACCTCCCCTGAAAAGGGGAGGTGTCGAGGAACGAGACGGAGGGGTTTTAACCTTCATTAATCAATGGTTGTAAAACCAGTGTACTTATGCAATACCTCAGGAATTTCAATTCCGTTCTCGGTTTGATTGTTCTCTATAAGAGCAGCCATTATGCGTGGCAAGGCCAACGCACTTCCATTAAGCGTGTGTGCCAATTGTGGTTTGTCGGTCCCTTTTCGGTAACGCAATTTCAGTCGAGTTGCTTGGAACGTCTCGAAGTTGGAGACAGAACTTACCTCCAACCAACGGGCTTGTCCACCTGACCAGACTTCCATATCAAACGTAAGTGCAGATGTAAAACCAAGATCACCACCACACAATCGGAGCACGCGATAATGCAATCCAAGCTTGTCTAACAGGCTAGTTACATGAGCAACCATGGTGTCGAGTACTTGATAGCTTGTTTCAGGTTCTACAACTTGTACAACTTCCACTTTATCAAACTGATGTAATCGGTTCAAACCTTTTACGTCCTTTCCATAAGAACCTGCTTCTCTCCTAAAGCACGGAGAATATGCTGTCAGTTTCTTCGGAAGTTCATCATCCTTTAGAATCACATCACGGAAGATGTTTGTCAATGGCACTTCTGCCGTTGGAATCATATATAGATTGTCGTCCTGCATATGGTACATCTGCCCTTCCTTATCAGGAAGTTGACCTGTACCAAACCCAGATGCTGCGTTCACCATAAAGGGCGGAATGTATTCCTTGTAACCAGCATCTCTCGCCTCATCCAAAAAGTAATTGATGAGCGCACGCTGTAAGCGTGCTCCTTTCCCAACATAAACGGGAAATCCTGCGCCTGCAATCTTCACGCCTAGTTCAAAATCAACCAAGTCATACTTTTTTACCAAATCCCAATGCGGAGCAGGTTCAAAAGAGAAGCTCGGTTTTGCTCCATGTTCAGAAATTAGTTCGTTGTCCGCGTCCGTATTTCCTTTCGGAACACTTGTATGTGGAAGATTTGGAAGTTGGTATAGCAACTGAGCAAGTTCTTCCTGTACAGATTGTAAAACTTCTTGCTTGGCAGTTGATTGCTCTTTCAGTCCACCCGATTTAGTCTTGGCAGCGTTAGCTTCTTCGGCTTTTCCCTGCTTAAATAATCCACCAATCTCTTTCGCCAGTTGATTGGCTTCAGCTAAAGTAGAATCCAATTCCGCCTGTGTGGCTTTCCGCTTGTCATCCAAGAAAATGATTTGGTTGACCGTTTCGGTGGCATCAATTCCTCGCACGGCAAGACGGTCAATGACATCTTCCTTATTCTCCTGTATGTATGTGGTCTGTAACATATGTTGGTTAAATATCCTTGAAACCGTTTGTTTACCAAAACTGTTTTTAGGTAGCGTCACCCTGAACTTGTTTCAGGGTCTATTCCTGTATGATTGCAGATGCTGAAACAAGTTCAGCATGACACATTTTGCGAGTTTTAGCTATAAATTATTCTTCATCTTTATTAAAAACCTAAATTCAAGACACCAATGCAACTTTTAAGGCGAACGAAAAAGAGATAAATTATTTTTCAGAGAAAACGGACGGATTGCCCGTCCACTTTCTGCTGATGGGTAAAGCTTACCTTGCCCTCGGTCG